>Ga0302320_10001004_pt1 | contig 67748 bp, 61 predicted proteins | sample Bog_T0_3_FD_202130 | JGI IMG/M metagenome (GOLD analysis project Ga0302320, IMG submission 202130) | Peat permafrost microbial communities from Stordalen Mire near Abisko, Sweden - Bog_T0_3 | ecosystem: Environmental > Terrestrial > Soil > Wetlands > Peat | place: Sweden: Abisko, Stordalen Mire...
GCGGCGGGTCAGCCCCGTTGGATATTCAAAGGCCGGGCCTAGGCCCGATGGGCTTCGGCGGGCGCCCTTCCGACTCGGAAGGGCGCCGGCCCGGTCGATCCGCGAACGACAAGCATGGGCTCGATCATGCGAACCCTCGGCCGGGCAAATGGTCGGTCGATTTGCTCGAGAAGGAGTTCGATCGCGGAGGCGACCGTCTCATCGACCCGCTGATCGACGCTCGTGAGCATCGGTGTCGGCATGAGGCAGATGGCCTGGTTGTTGAAGCCGGTGACCGAAACATCCGCCGGCACGCGCAGTCCGGCCTTCTGAAAGCCGTGGAGGGCGCCGATGGCGATCTCATCGTTGAGGGCGAGGAAAGCGCTCGGCCGGTCCGGCTCGCCGACAAAGCTGGCCGCGAGGGCGCGGCCGTACTCAAAGTCGTTCTGCCGGACCTTCCGTGAATCGAGCGAACGCGTGGCCCGGTCGAAGTCCAGCTTGTGCGCGGCGAGCGCGGCGCCGATTCCGTCCAGCCTGTCGCTCACCGACCTCGGCGTTCCCGATATGCCAAGGAGGCCGAAGCTCGTGTGACCGAGCGCGAACAGGTGCTCGACGACTTCGCGCATCCCGCGGACCCGGTCGAGGGTCACGGTGTTGGCGCCCGCTATCCCGAGTTGGTCCATGACGAGGTGAGGAGTCGCATGAACAGCCATTTCGCGGATGCGCGCCTCGATCTCCTCACCGATGAAGTGGCCGACAAAGATGATCGCGTCCACGCGAAGCGACAGGAAATGCTGGATCACGCGGCGGCTGCTTCCGGGTTCGAGCACCTCGATCAGGGAGGCATAGCCGCGTTCCCTCAGCCTGTGCTGGAGGCTGGCTAGCTTGAGCACCGCTGGCGGTGTCAGAAGGTTCTCCATGCAGATGCCGACCGTGGCGGTGCGCTTTCCCTTGAGATGAAGGGCGTAGGCGTTGGGCGTGAAGCCGGTCTCCTCGATCGCCCGGCGGACCTTCGCAATCGTCGCCAGCCGGAGGCCGGGCTGGTCGTTGAGAACGCGGGACACGGTCGTCCGGGCCAGACCCACAAATCGCGCAAATTCCGCGGTGGAGCGGATGACCGGAGGCGTGTTCCGGCTGGAGTGTCGCGGAGAGGTGGGTTTGCTCACAAGAGGGGGCCGGGAAAACGGTTTCCGAGATTGGCTGAAGCGTGCATGGGTGCCGAATCCGCGTCTGCCATGGCTACACGGAGACAGGTGGTTGGAAAGCCCAAACATTTGCCGGGCCGCGCGGCGCGGATGAGCGAAGCCTGTTTCTTCAGTTTAGGGTTGGTTTTCCACCGCGGCAGTGCTTCCGTATTCATCCCTGCTCCCCGGGTGTGACCGATCGAACTGGGCACGCGCACTTTCCGTCATGAAAATCCATTATTTCCCAAGTCCGGCCGCTTCGAATACACTGAGCACGAACGAGCTCCGTGACCAGTTCCTCATCGGGGGAATCTTCCGCCCGGGAGAGTGGGTGGCGCATTACACCGATCTGGACCGCATGATCATCGGCGGGGCCATGCCGACGGGCGCTCCCCTGGCGCTGCCGAGCGTCAAGGAGACCGGAACCGATTTCTTCCTGCAGCGGCGGGAGATCGGGATCCTTAACTTGGGGGCGCCTGGCGCCGTACGGGTCGGCGCAACGCGCCATGAGGTGGGCACGCTCGACTGCATCTACATCGGCCAAGGCGAACGCGATGTGAGCTTTGAGAACGGCCCCACGGGGCAGGCGCAGTTCTATTTCGTCAGCACGCCTGCCCATGCGAAGTTCCCGACGGCGATTGTGCGTCGGGGCTCGGTGAAGACGGATCCAATCGGCGACTCGGCAAAGGCCAACAGGCGTCGAATCAACAGGTTGATTCACATCGATGGCATCAAGAGCTGCCAGCTCGTGATGGGTTTCACGGAGTTCGAACCGGGCAGCGTCTGGAACACGATGCCGCCGCACACGCACAGCCGGCGGACGGAGATTTACCTTTATTTCGACCTCGGCGACGAGGTTGTCGTACACCTCATGGGCGAGCCCGAGGCGACGCGGCACCTGATCGTCCGCGACCGTGAGGTCGTGCTGTCGCCGTCGTGGTCCATCCACTGCGGCGCGGGAACCGGAAACTACCGCTTTGTCTGGGCGATGGGCGGCGACAACCAGGTCTTTGCCGACATGGATCCCGCGCCCATGAGCATGCTGCGCTGAACCCTTCTTTATCCTATGAGCTCAATCCTTGATTCCTTCAGATTGGACGGAAAAACGGCCCTGGTCACCGGGGCTTCACGCGGCCTCGGCGCCGCTATCGCTTCGGCTTTGGCGGAGGCGGGAGCGGATGTGGCCATCGTCGACATGGGGCCGCTGGCCGACACGGAGGCCCACATCAAGTCCCTGGGCCGGAAATGCGTCGCAATCCCGGCCAATCTTTCCAATCGCGAGGCGATTCCCGGGGTCATCGCCCAGGCGCAGAAGCAATTCGGGCACGTCGACATTCTCGTCAACAACGCCGGGATCATCCGCCGCGAAGATTTCGAGAAATTCACGGAGAAGGACTGGGACGACGTCATGGCCGTGAACATCAATGCGGTTTTTTTCCTGAGCCAATGCTTCGTGCGGGAGGTTCTTGCGCGAAAGGGCCGCGGAAAGATCATCAACATCGCCTCGATGCTGTCGTTCCAGGGTGGGATCCGCGTTCCGTCGTACACGGCGTCGAAAAGCGCAGTGCAGGGCCTGACGCGGCTCATGGCCAACGAGCTTGCGGCGAAGGGATTCAACGTGAATGCAATCGCCCCGGGCTACATGGCGACCGACAACACTTCGCAGCTCCGCGCAGACGTGGACCGCAGCAAGGCCATTCTCGACAGGATCCCGGCGGCCCGCTGGGGGCTGCCCGACGACCTGAAAGGGACGGCGGTCTTCCTCGCCTCGGCCGCATCCGACTACGTGAACGGCTACACCGTCGCGGTGGATGGCGGCTGGCTGGCGCGATAGCCACTGGGAACGCGGGCGCTTTAACCTGCATCCATCACAAATTCTGGACAATCTTGCCCAATCTCCTCGGTAAAAAGGCCCTCATCCTCCCTGCGCTGTGCTTGTAGCACAACTCAGTCGGCTTCGGCCCTTCTTACTCGAGGATATTGGTCAATCTTGGCCAGTTTTGTGATGGATACAGGTTAACCGGGTCGCAGGACCCGGCAGAGGATGCTGCGCGCGTGTCTCGACATTTGATCCCGTCTCGCCAACCTGACCCATCATGATGTCCACAATTCCTGCTTCGGCCATCCCCCCCGCGGCGCAGTCCGGCCGACCGAGACTGACGGCAACGCGGGCGTTTACGCTCCTTGAGATTCTGATCGCTCTCGCCATCCTCGGACTCCTTGTGGGTCTGGCGGTGAACCAGCTGGGAGGCACGTTTGACAAGGCGCGGATCGACACCGCCCGGCTCTTCGTCAACGACAGCATGAAGGCCCCTCTTTTCACCTACAAGATGCAGATCGGCGACTACCCCTCCTCCGATGAGGGCCTTCAGGCGCTGCTGACGGCGCCGCCGAGCAAGGCGGACAAATGGCAGGGGCCCTACCTCGAGGTGCAGGGCGGCAAGCTGCCGCTCGACCCTTGGAAGAATCCCTACCAGTACCGCTATCCCGGCACGCACAACAAGGGCAGCTATGATCTTTGGTCGATGGGGCCCGACGGCAAGGACGGCACGGACGACGACATTGGAAACTGGTGACCCGCGATTATTCCCGCGGCCGAGCATGAGGAGGACGAGTGAAGCATGACAGGCCGCCGACGGCAGGCCGGGCTAGCCGGCTGGAGGGTTTCACGCTTCTTGAGATCCTCCTGGCGGTTGCGGTCATCGGCCTCATTGCGACGACGGTCATCGGAGTGTCCGCCCATCTTCTGACGGCGAAGCCGTCCACGCCGGACGAGGTCTTCTGGCAGGCGTGCCAGGCGGCGCGCAAGGCGGCCCTTGAAACCGGGCATGAGGAGACCCTGAGCTTCGACCCAAAGGCGAAGTCATTCTCGGTGAGCGACGGCACCGCGTCGAAGGGCTTCGCCATTGCGGCGGCCACCGATGATCTTGCGGTCGATTTCCTCACGACCCAAAGCGGGTCCTCCGCCATGCTGCTGGGCGGGACTCTGGTCCAGACACAGACGATTCCGTCGGTCGCGTTCTACGGCGACGGCACCTGCGTTCCCTTTCAGGTCCAGTTCCGCTCCAAGGGGGGCGCGCACGTGCAGTCGATCGATCCCTGGACCTGCGCTCCCATCCTGACCCCGCCCGATGCAAATGCCGCAACAGGACGCTGAGGCCGGCCGTGGGCCGGCGGCCTTCAGCCTGCTCGAGGTACTCGTCGCCCTGATGATCTTTGCCGTGGCCGCGGTCATGCTCGGCTCGGCGTACCTGAACATCCTCAACAGCTACGTGGTCGTGGGGAAGGGGACGGAGAGCCAGCAGGACATCGCCTTTGCCAGGCAGGAACTGCTCGTGCAGCCGGACCTCACGGCTGCGCAGAACGGGGACGAATTTGACGCGCCGGTTACCGACACGAGGAAGCCGCCGAACCACATCAAATGGACGGCCGACATCGAGCCCGCGGGCACGACCGACCTCTTCACGGTGACCCTGAATTGCGTGATCCGGACCTCCGACCCGGCGACGCCGACCCGGACGGTCACGCAGACCTTCACGCTCCTGCGCCCCACCTGGTCGGATCCCGCCGATCAGACGAAGCTCCGGCAGGCCGCGGCGCAGCGGATCGCCGCCCTGCAGGGAAAGGCCCAGCAATGAGAGGAGGGACACGGCGCTCCGACACGGGGTTCACGCTTCTCGAGATCCTGCTCGCCCTCGCCCTCGTGGGCCTTGTCCTCGTCGGGCTCAACACCTTCATCTTTTCGATGGGCGAACTTTGGGGGCGCAATGCTGACGTGCGGCTGTTCGACCAGCACGTGAATGCCGTCACCCGGTTTCTCGAGCAGCAGCTGAAGACGGCCGCGCTTCCGCCGGCAGCCCGCGCCAACGCGACGCCGATCAACCCAAAGGAGGTCACCCCGTCGAATGGCGCGCTCGACAAGCTCATCACCTTCGAATTGCCGGCCGGGTGCAGGATCATTTCCTGGCCGGACCGGCCCCTGCCGGAGGTCGTCTGTTCCCTGCAGGTGCGCGATCACGTGGGGCTTTTCCTCCTTTGGCATTCAAGGCTGGAGACGCATTTCGACACGGATCCGCCTCACGAGACGCTCCTTACGCCCCTCGTCACGGCCCTGGCCTACGACTATTTCGACACGACCTCCAAGAATTGGACGACCCAGACGATCCTTAAAAGCGACGCAAACGGCCAGCCGCTCGCGCCCCAGCGCATCCACCTGACCTTCACTTACGGCAAGCTGTCGAAACAGACCACGGTGCCTGTCCCCACAACCCTGCAGGGCATGCCCAATTTCTGAGATGCATATCGGGCATCAGTCACAGTGCAGGGGACAGCCTCCCCAGTCCGAGGGACAGCCTCCTCTGGGTTTAACACGGATTCGCAGGGCGCGCGGGTCGATTATCGTCATCGTGATGATAACGTTAATATTTACAGTGGCGGCACTTGTGGCTTTCCTGGACAAGGCCGGAAATGACCTGCTGGTGGAGTCCCGCAGCCGGGTGGCGGCGCGGCTCCGCATGGATGCCTACTCTGCGCTGGAGGTCACGCTTGCTGTCCTCGAGGATTTTCGATCGGCGGACAGCGGATTGCGGACGCCGAACGAGGGCTGGTCCGATCCGCTGACCTGGGCCGCCTGGGCGCCGAAGGATGGGAACGCGATTGAGGTCTCATTCGAGGATGAGAGCGGAAAACTCCCGCTGATTCACGCGAATCAACAGACGCTGAACGCCACCTTCGAGGCCTGGGGCATGGTACAGGGCGACGCGCAACACCTGACTGATGTGCTTCTGGCCTGGATGCAGAAGGATTACATTCCGCAGACCGGGGTGACGCCGGATTACGGGCAGGCGGCCTTCCCCTACGATCCGCCACTCAGGCCCATTCGTTCGTACGGGGAGCTTGCGGCCATCGACTACGTCAAGGACGTCCTCTACGATGAGAACGGCCGTCCGAACGACCTTTGGTGGAAATTCTATAAGACATTCTCCCTTTTTGATTACCGTCAGCCAAACATCAACGCGATGAACAGCGATGTCCTCTCCGGGGTCGGCCAGTTCGACGGCATGGCCATTCAGAACATATCGAACTACATCGGGGGCGTGGGCGACTACAAGGCGACCTCGCCCCTGGGAAAGCAATGGTTCCAAAACGCGGCGGATGTGCGCGGGGTCGTGGGCCAGGTCGGAAATGTGGGCGCATTTGGCGCGACGATCTCCGCCCTGCGAATCCTCATAACGGTGCATGACGGAGCTTCGCAATTTCACCTTGCGGTCGTCGTGGCCCCCCAAGGCGGGGCGACCGCCGTGATGACGACCGCGACCGACATGCGAAATGCCACGGCAAGCAGCAGCTCGGGCGAGACCACCGCCAGCACCGGCTCGTCCGGCAGCAATGCAGCCACATCGACCAATTCCAGCTCGTCGGTGGCCACGGCCTCCCAGACGGGTGCGGCTGCATCGGCAGGGAACATCCGGTACCCTTTTACAATCTTGGAAATTCGTGAAAACGATGAAATTCTAACGCCGCCTCCAACTCCACCTCCGGCGTCCTAGTCTAGTGTTTCACAAATACCCATACAGTTCCGAGCTGATTTTGACCCTGGGCAAGGCGCAGCGGGGAGGGGTATCCCCAGCAGGGCTATCCCTCCCTGCTGCAACACAGCCCAGGGTAAAAAGCGGCCGGAAATGGATAGGTATTTGCGAAACACTAGACTAGTCCAGTCCGTCCGATCCCACATGTGCGCATCGCCGCTTAGCATCCTCCGAGCCGGTCCTCCGCCGCCCAAGGTGCTGCTTTTGCCCGACGCCCTGTTCTTTGTCCGGTCGGTCCCGGCGGTTGTCGATCCGGCCTCCGACGGCGGGGGAGACGGCGCCTCCCAGGTCGCAAGCCAGGTTGAACTCACCCTGGAGGCCGCTTCGCCGTTTGGCCTCGGGCAGCTGTATCACGGCTATTTTTGGGTGCCCGGATCCGACCGCGCTGTCGTCTTTGCCGCGTACCGGCGGCGGTTTACGCCGGAGCAGACTTCTGCCTGGAGCGGAGCCGATCTCGTCCTTCCGACATTTGCGGCGATCATGGGCGGCGCCGTCGAACCGGCCACCACCGTAGTGCTCAGTTCTCCGGAGGGCCTGACTGCGGTGTGTTGGGACAAGGGACCCGTCCCCGCCGACGTCCGGTTTCAGCCCATTCCGCCCGAGGCAACGGATGAGGAGAGGCAGCTTGCCCGCAAGGAACTCCTGCGGGGGAGGGAGAGCCTGAAGATCATCGATCTTGCCGAACCTCCGGTCGCCGGACCGCATCGCGGCGACGGCGAAGTCGTGTTCCGCTCCGGCGATTTTGTGTCGCGGCTGCCGGCCGGCTCGGCGCGCGGCCTCGATGTGCGCGACAAGGAGGAACTGACCGTACTGAGGCGAAGCCGGGCGCGCGACGTTCTGCTCTGGCGGGTCGGCGTCGGTTGCGTGGTCCTTTTCGGCCTCCTGGCGCTAGGCGAACTCGCCCTGTTTGGAGGCAGCCTCTGGCAGCGGGCCCGCCGCGTGAAGTTCAACGCCCAGGCACCGATAGTCGCCGGCATCATGACTCGCCAGGAGATTGCGGACCGCATTAACGACCTGTCCACAAAGCGGCTTCTGCCGTTCGAGATGCTCCGCGCCGTAAATCCGAAAAATCTCAGCGGGCCGCAGGCCTCGATCTTCTTCACGCGTGCCCTCACGACCGGGCTCTACACGCTCACGGCCGAGGCACAGACGCTGAATGCGGGGGATATCAAGACCTATCAGAACGGCCTGGAGGCCCTGCCCGCATGCGCGAGTGTCGTCATCAAGAATCAGCAGAGCCGCGACAACCTGGTCACATTCACCCTGGTCGTAACCTTCAAGCCTGAGGCGCTCAAGCCCATGGCTCCCGCGCCATGATCCGCACTCTGCGCGCCCTGTTCCTTTCCAGACTCCTGAGGGAGAAGGTCCTGCTGGTTGCCCTGGCCCTCGTGGCCGCTGCGCTCTGGCTGTCAAACCTGGCGGGCCGGACCGCCGTCTTTCTCGTCGAGGAGAGGCATACCACGGCTTCGCTCGCCGACCAGGCCAGGTGGCTCGCGCACCGAAATTCCGTGGACAAGGTGGCCCAGGACGCCGCCCGGGCCTTCAAGCCTGAGCAGACGCTGGACAGCACACGGCTGCTGGCCGCAATCCAGGATCTTGCGACCAGTTCCGGCCTGCATAATTCCTACACGGCGCAGCCGGAGGACGCGAGCACGGGGCAGTTCTCGGTGCACACGCTTCTGTTCACCGTCAACAAGGCCGATTACCCCTCGCTGTTGACTTTCTATCAGGCCCTGCAGAAGCGGGCTCCCTACATCGCGATCGAGCAATTGTCCGTGATGGCGGACAAGGCGAACCCCAACTCCCTCACCGCGGCGATGAAAATATCGTCGGTCGAGATTGCACGCTAGCATTGGCCGGCGAAGCCGGTTCAGTTGCATCCGCAACCGCTGCCGCCAACGCCGCGACCGCCGGACGCCGCCTCCCGAGAGAAGTATATATGCTCGTCCAGCTGCGTGCCCAGGGGGTCGCGGTCGGGCCGCATCGTGTAATCGGCGAGGGTCGCCCGTTCCCAAGGCTGGACGCGGACGGCGTCTGCGCCGGCGCACCCTCCCAGAACGGTTGCCAGGGCGGCCAGCGCGAGTGCGGCAATGCGACTTGTCTTCATGGCTGTGGGGCGGCCTTTTCGTCCAGAAGCTCCTCGATCTCCTTCCGGAGTTCGCTCTCGGTTCCGGCGCTGTGAAAGCCCTTGTGGATGTATCGCACCCGACCGTCGCGGCCGATCAGGTAACTTGTCGGCATCGCGGGGACCTGGACCTGCCGCACGAGCTTTTGCCCGACGTCCAGCGCGGTGGCAAAGGGCGGGGCCATCTTCTTCAGAAAAGCGGCGTACTCGGCGGGAACCTTGTCGACGCTGACCGCGACAAGGGCAAGGCCGCGCGGCGAAAAATCCCCGTAGATGCGTCCATAGGCGGGAAACGAGGCCTTGCACGGAGTGCACCAGGATGCCCAAAAATCGACGAGCAGCACCTTGCCCGCGGTGTCCGGCTTGGCGCCCTCGAGGGCGGCTGACTGAAGGGACGGGAAAGGATCCCCCACCTTGACCTGCGCGCGAAGACCGGTGGCGAATGCGAGGACGGCGCCGAACAGGGCCAGCCCCAGCCAGGCGGCGCCGCGATTGGATTTGAGGGAGGGCGGGATCATTTGGAAACGACGTATTGAAAAAACCCCCGGGTCTGGGCGCGCGCCTTGTCGGCCAGGAGGATGCCTTCGGCCCCCGGATGGGACTGGATAAGATCGATGCCATTTGGCACGCCCAGTACAAAGGCCGTGGTCGAAAGGACCCCTGCCTGAAGGCACGTGCCGGCGATCACGGTCGCCTGGGTGCACCCGTTGGCGACGGGCCAGCCTGTCCGCGGATCGATGATGTGCCCATAGCGGCGGCCCTCGACGACAAATCGCCGGATGTAATCTCCCGACGAGGCTATCGCGCGGTTGTCGGCCAGGGCGACGCTCCCCCACGCCGAACCGGGCCGCTCGGGGTCCTCAAGGCCAATGTGCCAGGCCGGCCTTCCCGGCGGCGCTCCGAGGGTTCGCACGTCGTGCCCGAAGTCCACGAGCACGTTCCCAATGCCGCACTCCGCCGCCAGCCTGGCCACCATGTCGACGGCGTATTCCTTGCCGAAGCCGCCGAAGTCGAGCGCCATCCCCGGCTCCGGCAGGAAGACCTTTCCCGGGGCCCGCTGGACTTTCGGCCATCCGACGAGGCGGCGGGCGGCGGCGATCCGGTCGGGCGGCGGGATGACGGGCGGCGCGGCCTTCCAATTCCACAGGGCGATCAGCGGGAGCGATGTCGGATCGAGCACTCCCTGCGTCATGAAATGCAATGTGTCGCACAGCTTGAACATCTGCTCCATCTCGGCGTCCACAGGCACCCATGAGCGGCCCGCGGCTGAATTGATCGCGCTGAGCAGGCTGTCCGGGCGGAAGCGCGAGTACTTGGCCTCGAACGCAACGACCCACGCGGTGGCGCGCCGCTCAAAATCGCCCGCCTGGGCATCTCCTCCGGGCGCGGCGTATTGCACCTCGCACAGCGTGCCAAGGGCGGGAAAGGAAAACCTGCGCAGCGGCAGGTTCGCAGTCGTCGCATCGGGTGCTACGGCCGGGCGTTCCTGTGCTTTTGCGACGAGTCCCATGGGGAGGATCACCAAGACAGTTTGCTGCCAAAGGTTATGATCCGCGCCCGATAATAGGCGCTCTGCGGAGTCGCGCCATCCGTTCCGCGCTGCCGGTACCCCTCGAGCGCCGCATCGAACTGAATCCGGTCATTCACCTTCCAGATCGTCTTCAGGCCAAAATCGATGCTGTCAAGCGCCGACAGGCGCGCATCGGATGAAAAGAACGGCCCTCCGGGATTGTGCGTGGACCGGAGGCCGGAGTCTTGAAGGTCGTAGGTGTAGAACTGCGCGGCGCCCTGTTGGTAGAGGCGCAGATCGGGGCGGAAGATGAGGTGGGCGCCCGCCTTCTGCATCCAAAGAAGGTCCAGCGTATTGGCCGTAATTCCCCATGTATCGTGGTAGAATCGATAACTCGCCTCCAGTGCGCCGCCGACAGCGGGAAAGGCGCGGTTGACCGCGGCGAACACATCGCCCTTGTTCCGGGCGTTCGGCCGGTTCTCGCCGAATGTCTCGGGAAGGAAGATCCCGGGGAAAATCTGCACGTCCACCTCCACCACCTTGTACTGTTCGCTCAGAAAGCCCGTTGCACGGGTCCAGGTCGCATTGACCGACACGGAGGTCAGGGAATCGATCAGCTGGGTGACGCCGATGATTGCCTGGTTTGAAATCTTCCTGAGCCACGCAGGCTCGAAAAAGACTTGGACATTGTCGTCGGTGCCGGCCGCACCCACCAAAAGCGTCGTGTTCTTCTGGTTGAAATCGGTCAGAGTGTTTACCGACCAGCCGTTCGAAACATAATCGTGCTCGAGGCTCCTGGCGAAGCCTAGGTCGACATTTATGGCGGAAAACTGGCGCGAGAGATCCGCGTCCCAGGCGTGCCGCTTGTCGGTCTCGTGGGTCAGCACGACCTGATCGCTTCCCGCCGGGGCCGGCATTCCGCTGGGGGTTGCACCGGCAATCGTGTCGATGATTCCTCCGAGCTTTGCGTGCATGTCTGTGCCCAGATCCTGCTCGAGCAGGGCTGAATCCGTGCCGACCGAGATCCGTCCTCCCATCTCCCGGTAGTCCTCGTACTCGTAGGACAGGCTGTTCTCCGCGCGCGCGTCGCGCGGCTGAGCCATGGCGAGCGCCGTGGCCATCAGCAGCCCCGAATAGCGGTGCCCGCGGGAAAACGCAGTCGTCTCCTTCGCCGGCGGTTTGTGGAATGGGTATGTCACGAGACGCGTTGCCAAGCCAAGCTCTCGGCAAAGGGACCGCAAAAGCGACTGAATTTCAAGCTGGGGGGCTTCCGCTTCAGGCTGCGTCTACGGCACGTTGTAGACCTCGACCAGGGCGATGCCGGCCGCCGTGCCGTCGGCGCTTGTCACCGTGGCGGTGTAGCCCGCGACGCCGCTCGTGCCGGTCGGAAGAGTCGCGACCATGGCACTGTCATTGGAGCCCGCGGCGATCGCGCCGGCGTAGACACTGTTCATAATTGCCGTCGTCGCCGGCTGGATCCCCGCCGCGACAGTTGAATTGCCCAGGACCGGGGAATTTCCCCATCCGGAATTGGTCGCAATGATGTTTCCGGATGAGTCATAAAGGGTCAGCTTGGCATTGGCCAGGTTCTGGCCGGGAAAAGCGCCGGCCTCTCCCGGTCCAACCGCCCGGATTAGCAGAGTCTGGGCGGTGTTGCCGATGACGTAGAATCCGGCGTCCAGGTATTGGTACCGGCTGATACCTGTTGCGATGCTCAGTCCACCGCTCGCGCCAACGTAACCGCGCGTTGAGATGTTGACCAGGCGGGACGCGGGCGTGCCGACATAGGAATCGTAATCATACACCTCGATCTGCGCGACTCCGGTGGCGCCGCTCGCCCCGGCGATCTGCGCGGTATATCCGATTCCGGGGCCGGCCGGGACGTCCACGAAAAACGCCGTATCGTTGGAATTGGTTGCGAACACGGGAGCGAAAACGGTGTTGAATGCGTTGGTCAGGGTCTGCCCGCCGCCCCAGGCCGTGTTGGTGCCCATTGCGCTGGTCGCATTATACAGGGTCAACGACGGGGTGGCCAGGGCCAGCCCGTTCAATGACGGCTGAACAACCGCCAAGTTCGGGCCGATTCCCCTGACCACGACGTTCTTCGAGCCCGAGCCAGTCGTATAAAATCCCCCGACGAGACTCTGGCTGGTGGTGGGGCCCACATAACCCAGCGTGGAAATATTGTAGAGGAACGAGTTGACCGACACCGCCACGTTGACCGCGTTTGACGACACTGAACCGGCCGGGTTGGTGGCGACCGCGGCATAGCTTCCCCTCTGCGTCGAGCCGATATTGGAGAGCGCGAGCGTGGCGTTTGTCGCTCCGGGAATGTTTGCCCCGTTGAACTGCCACTGGTAGCTCGCGGCGTTCGTGGCGGCGACGCTCAGGGTCGGGCTCGCGCCGGCGTTCACGGACTGGCCGGTTGGCTGCGTCGTGATGAAGGGCGGCGGGCCCGAGTAGCTCACGGTGACGGCGGCGGCGCTCGAAGTGACGGAGCCGCCGGCGTTGGTCGCGACGACGGTGTAATTTCCAGCCTGGCTCGTCGCGATGTTCGTTATCGTGAGCGTGCTCGTCTGCGACCCGGAGATGTTGCCGGAATTGGACAGGTTGTTTCCGCCGAGCTGCCACTGGTAGGTCGGCGAGCCTGTGGCAGCGACGGTCAGGGTCAGGGTCGATCCCGCGCCGACCGTCTGTGAGACCGGCTGGGTCGTGATGGACGGGGCGGCGACGGCCGGCTTGACCGTGACGGAATACGCGTAGGTTGGCGACACCAAGCCTCCGGCCGCTCCATATTCGTAGGCGGTGAGCGATATTTGATAGGTGCCGGGCAAGGTTGGAGTGCCGCTCAGGACCGGGGTTGTCTGGGAGTTTCCGCCGGTCATCCCGCCGTAGCCGTCGGACATTCCTGCCGTGGTCGCGTCCAGGATTCCCGGACCTGTCAGGGTGTTTCCGCCCTCCACAGCCGAGAACTGGAGTCCGGGCGGCACTTGGCCCGATATCATCCACGAGCCCGTGTAGATCGTGTTGGTGACGGTGAAGCCGACGGAGGGTATCGCTGCGTTGACGGTGACGGAGAGCGGGCTCGGCTGGGTGGAGACCAGGGCGTACGTCGTCGCGCCGGCCAGGGTGTGCATTGCGCCGAGGGACGCCGCCGAGGCCACGGCGAGCTTCAGAAACACCGCGCTCGGCGGCTCGGAGAGGATTTGCTCGGCGGTTTGGATCAGGGTGGAGACGGGACCGCGCTGGAGCAGCGTGATCAGGATCGCTGCGGGAACCTGCAGGCGCTGCGACCCCAGCCTGCATCCATCACAAATTCCGATTAATCTTGCCCAATCTCGTCGGCGCAAAGGTCCTCTGGCTCCCTGCGCTGTGCTGCTAGCACAGCTCGGTCGCCTTCGGTCCTTTTCGCTCGGCGATCTTGGCCAATCTTCATCGGTTTTGCGATGGACGCAGGCTAAACGGAGGAGAGCGGGTGCGATTTTCATGATTCTTTGATGGTTAGGAAGAGGTTGCCGATGCCTCATTGAGCGAGTCGGGGGACCGACCAGAGAAAGTCCGTCTGCAGGGTGCCGGCGAACTGGGGGTCGACCAGATCGACGTACCGGGCCCCGGCGAAGCGCGGGGCCGTGGCGAGGTTCAGGGGATTGAAGCTGGCACGCGCATGGCAGCTCATGCAGTTGGTCTGCACCCCGCAGTTGTTGCCGGCGGGCCGGCCGGACGGATCGAGTCCCGGAATGGAGTCGGGCAGATCGGAGGGGCTGAATGCGGCCTCGATCCAGGGATTGTAGGCGTAAATGGCGCGCCCCGCGTTCTCGCCGCCGATATAGGGTTGGTCAGGCGAGAGCATCGCGTACGCGAGTGCCATCGCGTAGTGGCGGGGCGCGCCAAGAAGCTGCGGGGGCCGCAGGGAGGCGATGGCTGCGGAACTGGGAGCGGGCGGGCCGTCGGGAGATGGCGCCCACCAGAATGTCTGCCAGGTCCATCGCGCAGTCTCCCGCCCGGCGACATGCATGCCCACGAGAAGGGCGATGTCGCCCGCCTCTGCTCCGGCGCCCGGAGTCTCGCTGTTCAGTGCGGAGGCGTCCTCGGCTGAAAGCAGAGCGTGGATGAACGAGGAAAGGGGATAAGTCGTCCCCTGGGTCCTGCTGCTTCCGTCGTCGGCGGCAACGGTGTCTACGGCGCCCGAGCCGGCGCCTACGCCGTGAAGATCAACCCAGACGCATCCGGGCCATTTGTCCGGGCCCCAGGACTGCGGCTGCGCGGGGGGGCCGGACCAGGCGGGCAGCCGGTAATAACGGCCTCCGATCGCCGACGCCGGATCGATGAGCCGGTAGATCGACTTGACGACGAGGGAGGCGGACGGAAAGACGGCAATCTGCTGGGCGCCGGCGGAAAGGAGTGTCTGGAGCGCGGCGGTCCGATAGATGTTTTCGCTGGCGGCGTGGGCGGCTCCGACGGGATCGAGCTTGACGAATCCGACCAGCAGGTCGCCGGGACCGGAAACGACCGTCGCACGGCCGGATGCAAGTCGGGCGGTCCTGGACTGCTGGAGTTCGGCAAGGCCGGGGCGCCAGCGGCCGGGAGGGCGCCCGGAGAGCAAGTCCTGCGGGGTGGACCACGTTTCGAAAACGCGCAGCCGCTGGCCTTCATAGGTCTGGCCGGTTTCCTGGGTGAGCGCCGTCCACAGGCCCCAGGCGTGAAGGTGTATTTGCGCGAACGCCGCCTGGGTGTCGGCGGAGGCCGGGTCGCCAGCCGCCGCCATGATCTGTGCCGTCAGGGAGGCCTCCGATTCCGGGAACGAGAAGCCGTCGACGCCGGGATCGGGAAGGGGAGCCGGAGCCACGGCCGCCTCGGCGACGAACGCCAGGCAGCGCGCGGCGGATGCCGCCGCAAAGGCGAGGAAGAGGATTGGAAGATTGCGCTGCATGACGCCCGGGCCGGGTCATTGCAACGTGTCGAGATGTGCCCGCGAAGAAAGCGGAACACAGTAACAGGGCTGTTACGTCAGCCCGAGGATTTCATGAACACGGTGGAATCTTCGGGTTAGCCTCTAGAATCGGACGGTCAGCTGCGTGGCCAGCATGCCGATCACGCCCCGGGAATCTGCGTCCCCCTCCTCCACGGTGGCCTGCAGCTTGAGCTGGACATGCGGCGTGATGCGGTAGGCGGGAGCGGAGTCAATCCGCCAAAGATCCCTTCCCCAGGCGGCCCGGTGGGCCGGAACGGAGGGCCGGGAACCTCCCGAGGAGACGAACGGCGGAACAAACACGGTCGCGTACAACTGCTGGTTCCAGCGAAGGGCCCAGGAGAACTGAGGCGTCAATCTGTACTTGGCCTCGAGATAGTAGGCGAGGGTGTCCGCGTTGGCGACGGCCGGAAGCTCGAAGCGGGCCTCGTAAATCTCCGCCCACGCCTGAAAGTGGTGCCAGGCAAACGAGGCGTCCTCGCCGAGGACGATTTCCCGGTAATCCCTGTACGATTCCCCCGCCGGTATCGTGGAGATGGCCGACTGTCTCAGGTAGGCGCCTTCGCTCCCGGACAACCCGAAACTCCACTGCTCATCCGGGCTCACCGCCACGTGTGCGCTGACCGTCGGGTCCTTCCACAGCTCCGGCGTGTGGGACCATGTTTCGGGGCGGGACGCTAGCGAGGCATTCTTGACCTCCAGGGCGTATTCGACCCAACCCAGCTCGCCCGAAGCGGCCGCACCCACCGTGTAACTAGGTCCCCACAGAATCGGGAGCCTGAGGCTCTTGTCCTTGTCCATGTCCGCGACCGGCGAAGGCGAGACCTGCGCCCATTGAAGCAGGGTTCCCGTGGATCGAAGGGCGAATGCGTCCCAGATTCCCGTGAGATTATCGTAGGGCAGCGGGGCCGTGACAAAGGGATCGCTCCAGGAATCGTGGCGCGGGGTCCAATTGCCGACGATGGTCGCGAATTTCCCGAGCTGGAGGTTGAAGACGCCTTGTCTGGACGGCGTGAAGCGGACGACGTACTCGTCCATGCGCGGCCTCAGGCTGCCGCCGTAACCCGGGTCGAAGCCGCGGTCCACGCGGGTCTGGGTGAATACGTATATGGCGGGCCCGAGCTGGGCGTCCAGGAAAACGGACAGGCGGGGAATAAACAGGGTGCTGTCGTCGTTGCGGATGAATCCGGGGCTGGGCTGGCCGGTGTCGTAGCCCTCGAGGTCGAGGATGCCGCTAAGCTGGCCGCGCGCGTTGTCCTGGAATGCGCTGACGGAAAGAGTGTCGCTGAGATCGTCGATCGGATCGCCCGTTGCGCGAAGGATCGGCGCGCAGAGCAGAAAAACGACGGCGAATCGCAGGGCTGGAATGCGCATCATGTCCCTAGCCTCCCCCCGGCCCGCATCTCCCCGGATGGCTCGCCGGCCTTCGGGGGGGGCGCGCGAAAACTCACCTCGAATTCCGTCCAGTCTCCCGACGATGCGACGAGGCGCAGGCCTCCCTGGTGGAGGCGCGCAAGCTCGCGGGCGAGGTTCAGCCCGAGGCCGTAGCCGGGAACATCCTCCCCGATTCGCGCCCGGTGGAAGCGCTCGAAGATGTGAACCTGGGCTCCCGCGGGAATGGCCGGGCCGTTGTTGCCGATCGAGACCAAGACAGAGCCCGCGCCGGCTTTGCGGGCCGAGACGCGGATCCGCCCGCCGGCCCGATTGTACTTCCGGGCATTCTCCAGGAGATTTTGAAGGATTATCGCGACGTAGCCCTTGTCACCTAGGATTGTCAGGTCCGCGCCGAGGTCCACGTCGATTTCAACGGCGGCGGAATCGGGCAGCGCACTGAGGTCGTCCAGGCAGGTTTCGAGCAGGAGGCGCAGGTCGACCTCCTGGAGATCGATGTTCAAGCGGCCGGCGTCCATTCGAGACAGAAGAAGCAGGTCGCCGATGAGGCTTGAGAGCCGGTAAGTCTGGTGGATCAGCTCGGAAATCTCTGAACATTCGTCCGCGGTGAAATGCTCGTGGGACAACAGCTCCTCCAGCCCCGCGCGCAGGACGGCCACGGGCGTCTTCAGCTGGTGGGACGCGTCGGCGGAAAAGCGCGCCGCGCGTTCCGACTCCTCCGCAAGGATTTCCACGGGCTTCGAAAGACGGCGGGCGAGCAGATGGCTGGCGCCAAATGCTCCGAGGAGGAGGGCTGCGCCCGCGCCGATCACCTCCCAGCGCAACTGGCGCTTGCGCGCGGCGAGGCCAAGCATCGGATAGACGCACACCTCATACGCGGGCCGAAACACACTGCCCGGGTTGAGCCGACGGTAAAACACCAGGTACTGGGCGCCGTCCGCGGCCGCGCGGAAGCTGGAGGAAACGCCGTCCGGTGAGCGCCCTATCGCCGAAGAAATCTCGCGGGCGAGTGCAGCACGCTCCGCCGCGCCGACAGAGGGCAGGTTGAGCCGGCCGTCGAGCCAGATCCCTGCCTGGATGCCGGCATCGCGGCGCATGCCGAGCTGGAACGGCTCGATGCCCAGGACCAGGGCGGCGCTGACTTCGCCGGTCTCGGCGGAGATTATCGGCGTGGCGACGATTTCGCGGAGGGCTTCGCCTCCAGTGGAGGGGATGCGCGCAAGGAAGCCGGTTTCCTGCTTTTTAGGAAGAGAAGGCAGATCGAGCTGGGCTTCCTCGGACGCCTTGAGCGGGCCCGCCGCGTTTTCGTTACCGCCGGGGATGACGCGCCCGTCCGGTCCGAGGAACCGGTAGAATTCAGCCCGGAGAACCGCCTGGACGGACGGCGCGGAGGCTTCTCCAGCGTTCATGAGGTCGTTCAACTCGTCCCGGGCGCTTGGGTAGAGCAGTTCGGGCGCCTCCTCAAGGGCTGCATGGATACGCGGCCGTCGGGCGAGCGTCCTGCAGCGTTCGACGATCATGGCCTGCCGGACCTCCTCGGCGTTGTCCAGGCCGGCCAGCGCCCCCTGGAATTCGAGCTGAAGCTCGCGTTCCATGTTCACGACCATGCGTTGGCCGGCAAAATAGAGAACCAGAAGGGTTGTCCCGGACACGACGAGCATCGTCGCAACGAGTAATTTGGCGCGAAACCCAACCAGCCTGGCCGCGCCGCTTGGATCGGAGCCGGGGTTCACGGAATGTCCACGTGAAGGACCGCACCTTCGCGCAACTCAATCGGGCGGGCAAGCGTTGTCCTGCTGTCGATCCATGCTTTCAGCACACGCGGGCCGGCCGGAAGGCCGGCCAGGCGGAAGGCCCCGTCCGCATCTGTCATGGCGAAGTAGGGCGTGTTCAGGACAAGGATGAGGGCCCGCATGTGCTCATGAATGTCGCAATGCAGGGTGACCAGGCCCGGAGTGTCGAACAGGACGGACGGGATGGGCCTCTCATCCGAGCGGTATCGTCCGAGATCGAAGCGCTTGGCGGGAGAATAGGAAAATATATTGTGATAGGTGTCGTCCAGATTCGGGAACTCGACGCGGGTTCCGGCCTGGATGGCGAGGATCGACGGCTGGAAGGCGAGGTCCTTCTGTGCCATCGTCGCCGTCTGGGGCGGGGTCGGACCGGGGAACGGGCCTTCGACGTAGACCACGCCCACGGGCGGGCTTATCGACAGCACCCCGGCCTTGGAGACGATTTCATACCTCTGATTGAGGACCGGGGCTGAGTGGCGCTGAGGCAGCTGCACACGGCCCTCGACGACGGCCTGGGCGAGCGCTCCGTCGCATGAAAAGCACAGGAGGACGGCGAGGAGCAGCCGTTGGCAGGTGCGCCCCGTCACTTTCGCTCCTCCGCGTGGATCGCGTAGCCCACGCCGCGCAGGGTTTGAATGAGCGGGGGGTGAAAGCCGGAGTCGACCTTCTTTCTGAGCCGGGTGATGAAGATCTCCACGGTGCGCGTGTCGTATTCGTGGTCGCGCTGCCACACCCGCTCGCAGAGCTCGGTCCGGGAGAAGGCGCGGTTGGGTTCGCGCATCAGCACAAGCAACACCTCGAATTCCCGCGGCGAAAGGGCGATCTGGCGGCCCGACCGGCTGACGCGGCGGTTGAGCATATCCACTCGAAGATCCGCGACGGTGAGCACATCGGAAGCGTCCGCCTTTGCCACGCGCCGGCCGAGCGCCTCAACCCTTGCGATGAGCTCATCCATCGAAAATGGTTTTGCCAGATAATCATCCGCGCCGGCGCGAAGCCCCTTGACCCTTTGATCAACCTCGGCCCGCGCGGTGAGGATGAGCACGCGCGAAATGCATTGGTTCTTGCGCAGCTGTCCCAGGACGGAGAGGCCGTCCAATGCCGGCAGATTGAGGTCGAGCACGACCAAGTCCGGGGGATCGGCCAATGCCGCGGCAAGGCCGCTCTCGCCGTCGTTGCGCACGTCGCTCGAATGTCCGCAGCGCGAAAGTGCGCGTGCCACATGGCCGGCGAGCTGCCGTTCATCCTCAATTACCAGGACTCGCATTTAGTTGGTGGGGCGCACTCCATTATCCGGACGCAGGGGCCTTAATTGCAAAGAGATGCGTATTATGATATAAGGTGTCAGTGTGCACCTGCGGATATTTCTGCCTTTGGACAAGAATTCGGTCGTTGAAGGGTGATTTGGAGCGCGGCCCGGAACCGCCACGGTAACGCACCTGTCCCTGCCGCGTCTCTTAAGTCTAGTGTCTCACAAATACTGTGACAGTTCCGAGGCGATTTTTGTCCTGGGCAAGGCGCAAAGGGGAGGGGACGCAGCGCGTCAGCGCGGAGATGGCGAGGCGAAGCCGAGTCCGACAGGACGCCCGAGGCGGGCGCCCTTTGGGCGGTCGAGGGCGCAATCCCCAGCGGGGCTATCCCCCACTTCTGCAACGCAGTCTTAGGGCAAAAAGCGGCCGGGAATGGCATGGTTCTTTGTTAGACGCTAGACGAGCACAGTATATGCGAACCGTCCGAATCAGCCTATGAAAATCTCTTATGGTTTCAGGCGCCTGATGCCATGGATGAATTTCCAAGTGTCGGTCCTGATCCTGATTCTGCAGCGGACACCCGCGCCCAGGGTGGTTGCGTTTCTTGGGGAGATTCTGGCGGCTTCGCCGATCAGCTCGTTTTTGAAGGCGGCCGTAGTTCTGGAAGGCTCGCTTGGGGCGATGCACACGCTCGCCGGAGCGACGACGATCACGGCCAGCACGCCGAGTCCCTTGAGCGCGACAGTGGGCGTCGCGGTGGCATCCCCCGGCGTTGTATTCGGCGTGGTCGGGACGCAGGCTCCGCCCTCGTCATGGAGCATCGACGCAATCCCGCCCGGGATGAACTTTTCGGGGCACTCGGCTCCCGGAACCTACAATGTCGTGAGCCAATATGGGACGCTCGACGGTACTCCGACTGCGGCGGGAACCTACACGCTGCATTTGATTGCCTACGAGTACAACAGCGGCACGGGGCTGGCCACGCCGCAATTCAGTTACACAGTCGACGTGACTGGCGGCACATCGCCCCCGGTCTTCACGACGCAGCCGGCATCCCAGACCGTCAACGCCGGAGCAAGCGTGACATTGACCGCGGCCGCATCGGGCGCGACGGGCTACCAGTGGCAATTGAACGGGACCAATATCCCGGGCGCGACGAACTCCACGCTCACGCTCTCCAACATCGGGACGGCCCAGAGGGGCAGCTATGCCCTTGTCGCATCGAACACCTACGGCTCGGCCCCTTCAAACGCGGCGACCGTGGCGGTCTCGGTCGGTTCGCACCTCTACAATATTTCCACGCTGGGTTACGTGGGCACCGGCTCCAACCAGAACCTCGATGCGGGGTTTTACACCGACGGATCGGGCACCAAGAACATCGTCGTGCGGGGCATCGGCCCGAATCTTTCTGTTGTCCAACCGAAGTTCGCCGGTCTCGTTCTCACCAACCCGGAATTGGTCCTCAACAGCGCAAGCGCCCAACTCACCACCAACACAGCCTGGGGCGGCGGCCAGACCCTGATGAACGCCTTCGCAACCGTGTATGCCGCCCCGTTTCAGTCCAATTCCAACGACACGGCGATCTTCACGAGCGTTCCTGCGGGCCCGGGGGTCGGTTACACAGCGGAGGTAATCAGCACGAACAACGGCACCGGCGTCGCACAGATCGAGGCCTACGACTACGACTCCTACGTCGGCACGCCGGCTTCGCACCTGATCAACATTTCGACGCGGGGCTATGTTGGGACTGGGGCGGGAACAGGAGCCAGCCAGTACCAGTTCCTAGACGCTGGGTTCTGGACCATCGGCAGCACCTCACAGACCGTGCTTATCCGGGCGATCGGGCCGGGGGAGGCGGCCAATTTCCCCGGCCAGAACCTGGCCAAGCCATCGCTGGTCCTATATGACTCCTCGGGAGGCGTCATTGCGAGCAATGTCGGATGGGGCAACGCCGTCGTCGCGGGCAATTCGACGGTGACGGCGGGCATCCAGCCGGCGACGACTGCGATCATGAACAGCGTCTATGCGAGCACGATCGCCCCTGGGTCCAACGACTGCGCCATGGTTGTCACCCTTCCCGCCAACGCCGGCTATACCGCCGAGGTGACGAGCGCCGACTCCGTCTCGGCAGGCCTCGCCCTGGTCGAGATCTACAACCTGCCGTAAGCACGGCGCCGGCTATCCCATCTTGAAGCTGGCGCTGACCTGGAACACGGCGCTCACGATGGCGAAGGCGATGAAGCCGACGAAGAGAAAGACGCACAGCAGCACGACGCTCGCAATCACGCTGGTGAACATGCTCAGCTTGTTCGAGATGATCTTCTGGTAGGCGCGAGCGATGTCGCGAAGGCTCGGCACGATGTTGCCCGTGTTCTCGCCGACCGAAAGCCGGTCGAGGACAAGGTCCGGGAAACATCCCGTGCGGGTGATGGCAACCGACAGGGATTCGCCCTCCAGGACCCGGGCCGTCGCCTCCTTGAATGCCGCCCGGTGGACGCGGTTGGAGATCTGCCGCTCGGTCATCCGCAGGGCCTCCGAGGCGGTGATTCCGTTCTCGAGAAGGACGTGCAGCGTCTGGCTGAAGGAGAGGACGGTCTGCGCGACGACGAACGGGCCGACAAGCGGCAGGTTGAGAAGCCAGGCGTCGCTGGTCGTCCGCCCCACCTCGGTCCCGCGCCATCGCCAGAAGGACACCAGCCCGAGGACCAGCGCGGCGACGACAAAAATCCCGTAGTGCAGAGTGAAGGTCGACAGAGCGATTAGGATCCGCGTCGACACGGGCATCGTGCCGCCGAGCGAATCGAGCAGTGTCTGCAGCCGGGGAAGCAGGAAGAACAGGAAAAATAAAATCACCCCCCCGGCGACGAAAACCATGAAAACGGGATAGGCCAGCGCGGTCAGAAGCCGGCGTTGCAGCTCCTTTTGCTCGGTCAGGTGGGCGATCAGCCGCGCGAGGGTGTCATTGAGGGAACCCGTGGCCTCGCCCGCCTGGATAAGGTTGACGGTTCCCTCGTCGAAAACTCTTGGGAAATCCGCCATTGCCCTGGAGAGGGGGGATCCCTCGCTCAGGCGCTCCCACAGGCCGACGCACAACTCGCGAAGCCGCGGCTCCTTGATCCGGTTCGACAGCAGCCGGACAGCCTCGCCTGCGGAGAGGCCGCTCGAGGTAAGGTCGTGAAGGGCCTCGAGAAAGGAAAGGCGCTCCTGACGGCGCGGCGTCGTGGCGCCGCCGCTGGAAAGTCCGGTCTCGAGCAGTCCGGGCCGGGCCGGGTTCTTGCGCGCCGGGGGTTGCTTATTCTCGCCCTGGTTGCGCGGAGCCTCCTGGGCGGTCTCCGAGACGCTCACGACCTGGAGATTGCGGGATGAAAGCATGCGCACGGCCTCCTTGCGGCTCGGCGCATCGATGTCTCCGCGCTTGGCGCTCCCCTGGGGGTCGCGGGCGGAAAAGGCGAAGCGGGGCATGCTACTTGTCCGAAACCGTGATGACGCGCAGCACCTCGTCGAGGGTCGTGTAGCCGTGCTTCACCTTTTCCCAGCCGCTTTGGCCGAGGGTGCTCATCCCGTGTTTGCGGGCGGCTTCTGCAAGGGTGCGTGTGCTCTCGCGCTTGAGCACGAGTTCGTGCATCTCGTCATTCAGTCGGAAGATCTCGAAAAGCCCGATTCGGCCGCGGTAGCCGGTTCCGCGGCAGCGATCGCAGCCGACAGGCTGCTTGAGCGAAGCAACAAGGTCGGCCTCGGCCTCATTGCAGCCGAGGATGGCGAGCGCCTCGCGGAGTTTCACCTTGTTGACCGGGGCGCTCCTGGAGCACTGGGAGCACAGGCGGCGGACAAGGCGCTGGGCAATCACGAGCTCGATTGCGGACGCGACCAGAAAGGGCTCGATCCCCATGTCGACCAGCCGGGTGATGGCCCCGGGGGCGTCATTGGTGTGCAGCGTCGAAAAAACGAGGTGCCCGGTCAGCGAAGCGCGAATCGCGATCTCGGCGGTATCCTTGTCCCGGATCTCGCCGACCATGATCACGTCGGGATCCTGGCGCAGGATATGCCGAAGGGCGTCGGCGAAGGTGAGCCCGATCTCGGGCCGGACCTGCATCTGGTTGACTCCGGGAACCTCGTATTCGATCGGGTCCTCGATCGTGATGATGCGCAGGTCGGTGGAGTTTATCTTGCGCAGGAAGGCGTTGAGGGAGGTGCTCTTGCCCGAGCCGGTGGGTCCGGTGACCAGGATGATGCCGTGCGGGTAGTCGAGGACCTGGATGATCTGGGCCTGCTCGTCGGCGCTCATGCCGAGCTGATCCATCGTGTAGGCCTCCTTCCTCTTGTTGAGGAGCCGCAGGGAGATCGACTCGGCGTAAATGGTCGGGATCGTCGAAACGCGTATGTCGAGGGTCGTGCCGTTGCCCTTGAAATTGATGCGGCCGTCCTGGGGCAGCCGCTTCTCCGAGATGTTCAGCCGCGCCATGATCTTAAGGCGGGAGATTATCGCATCCTGGAAGCGCAGGAGATTCTCTGGAAGCGGCACGGGCACGAGCAGCCCGTCGACGCGGTAGCGGATGCGCAGCTGGCCCTCCTGCGGCTCGAAGTGGATGTCGGTCGCCTGGTCGTCGACCGCCTGGGAAATGACGTCGGTCACAAAGCGCACGACGGCGGCGTCCTCGTCGACGACCTCCTCGGTCTGCTGCAGCGCCTCGGGGGCGACGTAGCCGTCGTCGCTATCCTCGAGGGAGCCGGACCCGACGCCGAAGTTCTCGATGATGAGCTGGTGCACCCGCTCGGGGACGGCGAGGTGCCAGGCGAGGGGGCGCGCTGTGAATGTCCGAATCCAATCCTCCATGCTGGCATCGGGCGGCCAGGCACTGGCGAGGTGGAGGGGGCGCCGGGCGAGCTCCCCAGCCTCCGGCTTTTCGGTGCTTTCCGCGGGCTGCGCGGCCTCGGTTCCGCTCTCGGCCCGCCGGATCGGTATGATCTGGAAATCGTGAACGAGGCGCGCCGGGAGGACGCCGCGCGCATCCGGATCGGTCTCGAGATTCAGGGCGATGTCGAGATTCGCTGCAGCGGCCAGCGCGGCCAAGGCGTCGCCCTCGGCAAGGCCGAGCGCCGAGGCGAGGACGGCCATGCGTCCGCCGCGGGGGGCGTCATTGACGGACTGGCGCTGCTCGTCGGTCAGGCGGGCGGCGAGCGCCGGGGGCAGGGCATCATCCAGCTGGGCGACCATGCATCAATCCTGTTTGAAGCGGTTGATGAGGTTCTGGGCCTTCGAGTCGGGCTTCGGGGTCGGGTTCTTCAGGTAATCGTTGATCTGGTCCTTGTTGGACATCGCGTTGATGTTGCTGATCGTGTCGGCGGTGGAGCTTTCGGGCGGGATGATGTGCGGGCGGATGAAGAAAAGCAGTTCCGTGCGCTCTACGTCATCGGTGTGCCCGCCGAGAAGCTGGCTGATGATCGGAATCTCAAAGAGAAACCCGATCTTGTTCTGCGTGGCGGATTTTGACGTCTTTTGGAGGCCGCCGAGGACGATCATCTGGCCATCCTTCACAGTCACGTAGGAGTTGGCTTCGCGGTTGGCGATGATCGGCGTCTGGTTGCCGTTGAGGTTCGAATAGCCGTCGATGTCATTCACCTTTTGGTCGATCGTGAGCTGGACGTCGCCATTGTCGCCCACGAGTGGCGTGACCTTGAGGTCGATGGCAATCGTCTGGTAGCTCGTCGTGCCGGTCGTCGCGAAGCCGCTGGTCAGGCCGGAGACCGGGGTCGAAGTCGTGCTCGAACTGATCGGCACCTGCTCGCCCGAGATGGCTTCGGCCTGCTTGCCGTGCGCCGTAACGATGACCTGCGAGGAGAGGACCTTGGTGAGGCTCTTTCCGCCCGCCGAGGTGGCGTTCAGGGCGGCATTGAAGGCGAGTGGATTGACGATGCCGTTCGTGAAGTCCCAGCCTGCGATGCTCGTGCCCGGAATGCTGCTGGCGGTGGTGGTGCCCGATGTGCCGGAGGTCGTTGTGGCGCCGCCCGCCCAGTTCAGAATGTGGGTCGTGCCGTTCGAGGACTGTCCGACCGTCAGCCCCAGGGCCGTGATTCCGCTTTGGTCGGTGTCGGAAAGCGTGACCTCGGCGATGATCACCTCGATCCGGACCTGCGGCAGCGGCGCGTCGAGCTTTTCGATCAGCTCGTGCATGAGCCGGATGTCGTCGACCGTGCCGGAAACGACGATCGAATTGCTCCGGTCGTCCGCTATAACGGTCATCAGGCTGCTAAATTCGTTGGTGCCCCCTTCGGCGGAGGAGGCATTGGCGCCGCCAGGCATTGCGGGGGACCCGGGTTGGGATATGGGCGCGATTTCACCCGGGCGGACGGACTGCGAGGAAGCCTTCTGGGCGGCGCTCTGCTGACCGCTGATGAGCGAGGAAAGTGTCGTTCCGAGATCCTTTGCCGTGGCGTGCTTGAGATAGATCACGTCAGTGCGGATGTTCGAGGCGGAGTCGGTGTCCAGGTTTGTGATCAGGTCTTTGAAGAACGGCTGCTCACGAGGGTCGCAAAGGACGATCACCTGGTTCGTGCGATCATCGGCGATGTAAACGGTTGCCGTGCCAAAACGGGTCTGCGCGGGACCTGTCAGCAGGGAGTGAACCTTGGACACCAAGTCGCTCGCCTTGGCATGGTGTAGCGGGTAAAACACCGGCGTCGCGCCATCGTTTGGCTGGTCGACGGCCTTGATGAGCGTCTCCAGCCGCTGTAGATTGGCGACCGTATCCGTGACGAGGGCCGAATTGGCCTTCTCGAGAACCACTACGCCGCCGCCGATCTGGGGTGAGAACATCGTCCCCAGGGTCGCGGCAAACAGCTCGTTGGCGCGGAGGAATCTCAGCTGAAAGAGCTTGGTCGCAATCTTGTTGCTGGGAGGCAATTCGAGGGTCGTGCCCTCGATGTATTCTGGCGCTTCCGAGCGCGCGCTCATGAGGGGGACGACCTTCAGGAAATGCTCGCCCATGGGGGTGACGGCGAGCTGGTTAAGTGTGAGCAGGGTCTCAAGGGCGAGAATGGCCTCAGACTTCGGCTGATGGTTCAGGTCGATCGTGAAGCCGCCGGGGGTCACCGGCAGGGATCCCGCCCGGATAATCGTCTTGCCGGTGTAGGTTTCCAGGGCGTCGAGAACGGCGTCGATGTCGCCGCCGTGAAGCTTGAAATCGACGTATTCCTCCTCGGCGCTCCCGACCGGCCGCGCAATAGTGATCGGCGCCCTCGGCGTCTGCGGGAAGGTGGTCGGAGGCGTTTGGGGCTGGGCCAAAAGGGCCGATGCTATGGCCAGGGAACCGGCTGACAGGCAGGAACGAACAAAACGGGGAATCATGCGTGATTGGAAACGGTCTGAAAAGTTGGCTCGCCGGAAGCCGCAATCAGAGGGGAAAACGGCCGGTTTGTAAAGGTGTTGTGAGAGACGGCCCCGCAGCCCGGATTGTTCCATCCCTCGTTTTGCGCTTTCCCGCCTGCGGCAACCTGCTACGCCAATGGGAGCCTTCCATGCCCAACAGTTTTGGCAAGTTGTTCACAGTCTCCACCTGGGGCGAAAGCCACGGCCCGGCGGTCGGCGCCGTAGTGGACGGTTGCCCGCCCAATCTGCCGCTGTCGGCGGAGGAAATTCAGGCCGATCTGGACCGCAGGAGGCCCGGACAGAGCGACATCGTGACACCGCGCCGCGAGGAGGATCGCGTCGAGGTGCTCTCCGGGATATTCGAAGGGCGGACGACGGGGACCCCCATCGCGTTACTCGTTCGCAATGAAGATGCGAGACCCGGCGCCTACGACGAAATGAGGGAGAAGTTTCGTCCGTCTCACGCGGATTTCACCTACCAGGCGAAGTACGGCGTTCGTGACCACCGGGGTGGAGGCCGCAGCTCGGCGCGCGAAACGATCGGGAGGGTGGCGGCAGGGGCGATCGCAAAGAAGATCCTCGCCCTGGCAGGCGGCGTTGAGGCTCGCGCATTTGTCCGTAGCGTGCATGCGATCCGAGCCCCGGAGATTGACCATTTTCCGACGCTGGAGGAGGTGGAGTCGACGCCTGTGCGGTGCCCCCACCCGGAATCGGCCGCCCGGATGATTGATGCCATAAAGGCGGCGCGGGCCGAAGGCGACTCGCTTGGCGGCGTCATCCAGTGCCGGGTGCGCGGCGTTCCTGCAGGTCTGGGTGAACCGGTTTTCGACCGCCTGGAGGCCGATCTGGCCAAGGCGATGCTTTCGTTGCCGGCGGTAAAGGGCTTTGAGATCGGAAGCGGGTTCGGGGGCACGCTGGCCAAGGGGTCCGAACACAACGATGCATTCCGGATGCGCGAAGGGCGGGTTGTCACGGCGACCAATCGTTCCGGGGGAATCCAGGGCGGCATCTCAAATGGCGAGGAGATCTTCTTCAACGTGGCATTCAAGCCGACGGCGACCATCCTTCGCCCGCAATTGACCGTCGACCTCAGGGGACGCGAGACGGAGCTGTTGGGACGGGGCCGGCACGATCCGTGCGTGCTTCCCCGGGCCGTGCCGATTGTGGAGGCGATGACCGCGCTCGTCCTGGTCGACCACTGGATGCGCAATGCGGCGCAGAATCGGACGTTCAAGTTTTGATACAAGTTCTCTCGCCCAAGTTTTTTGAACAGCGAGTTGGAAAATGGGTCTAGCCCGCATCCATCACAAACTCCGACGACGAGCGCTGCAGCGCGAAGATGGCGAGGCCGAAGGCCGAGTCCCGAAGGGATGGCCGCGGCAGCGGCCACAATCTTGCCCAATCTCGTCAGCGAAAAGGTCCTCAGGCTCCCTGCGCTGTGCTTCTAGCACAGCTCGGTCGTCTTCGGTCCTTTTCGCTCGACGATCTTGGCCAATCTTCATCGGCTTTGTGATGGATGCAGGCTAGTGACTGGGGTGCCAAGCATGTCCATGCCTGAAAGTGAAAAGACGCTCGTCTATCTTATCCTCGGCACGGCCGGTTCGGGCCGGCGCGAAATCATCGCCGATTTGATCGACGGGGATTCGGGAGAAGGCGGCCGCACGGTCGTTTTGATCGAGGCGGGGGAGGCTGCGGAACCGGTTGAGGAGCGGCTGGGAAAGGTTGAGCGTTGGCGCTGGAAGGCGGAGGGGGCCATCGAGGCGGGATTGCCGGAAGGCGGTGAGGAAAGGGTTTTCCTTGTCACGAACGGGCGGCGCAATCCGGTTGACCAGGTTGAGGCATTCCGGGCCTGGCTTCCGACGCAAGGGGCGGAGCTTGGGCGGATCATCTGCGTCGTCGACTGCTCGCTCGCGGAGCGGAATCCGCCCCTCCTGGCGTGGTACGATGCCTGCGTCCATTTTTCTGATGTCGTCCTGCTGAACAGGCGCGAAGGGGTGTCCAACAAATGGGTCAGGGACTTCGAGGCGCGTTACAGGGACCAGTGCTACCCCTGCGTGATTGAGTTTGTGCGGGCGGGGCGCGTGCGCAATCCGGCGCTCATCCTCGAGCCGAGCGCCCTGCGGATTTCGCAGGCATTTGAGGAGGAACTGGCGTGGGTCGCCGTGGACGAGGACTCGGAGGACGGCGCCGTCGAAGATGAGGCCGACGGCGCCGAGGAAGAGGTGGAGATGGTTCCTGCGGAGGATCCCTACTTTGCGCGGCGACCGGGTGGGAGGCGGCTCAAGGAGATACCAGAGGTTGCCAGGTTTCTGGACGCGAAAGATAACGCAAGGACACGCTCGGAAGGCGGAGCCTGAAGCGAAGCTGGGGGCGGCGGGCCGGCGCCCCCGCGCAAGCGGACTATCTTGCGGCCGCGACGGCGCTCGCAAAAGCCTTCGCCTTTGCGGTTATCGCGGCCCAGTTCTTTTCCTTGAATGCCTTGCCCTCGACCAGGGAGCTGCCGGCGGCTGTGGCCATTGCGCCCGCCTTGAGAAATTCACCGACGTTCTCCGGGTTCACGCCCCCGGTCGGCACAAGGTCGATGTGGGGCAGGGGACCTTTCACCGACTTGATGTAGGCGGGGCCGAAAAACTCGGCAGGGAAGATCTTGACCGCGTCCGCCCCGGCCTCCCAGGCGTTGACAATCTCGGTCGGAGTCAGGGCTCCGCAAAACACGGGTATAGAGTAGCGGCGGGCCATCGTGATCACGTCGAGGCGAAGGGCGGGCGTCACGATGAATCGGGCGCCTGCAAGGATTCCGGCGCGCGCCGTCTCGGCGTCGAGCACGGTGCCCAAGCCGAAGAGAAAATCAGGGAGTTCGGCCGTCGCCTTTTCGAGCATCCGGATGGCTCCCGGTGTCGTCATCGTCAGCTCGATGCTGGTCAGTCCCCCGGCGGCGAGCGCCTTGGCGCAATCCAGGAGCCCATCCGGACTGTCCGCCCGGATGAGTGCGATCACCTTCTCAGTCTTGATCTTCGAAAGTATGGAGTCCTTTTTCATGGGAGGGACAGCCTATGATGGACCGCTCCTGCTGGCGAGCAAAAGCGAGGGCCTGTCCCCTTAGCGGGCGGCCGCCACGGCGGTCTTCATCCGTCGAAGGGCCTCGGCCAGGGTCGCGCGCGTGCACCCGAAATTGAGGCGGACATGACCGCCCGGGGGATCGATGAAGGGAACGCCGTCGCTGAGCCCCACGCCGTGGCCTTCAAAATGGGAGGCAGGACTGGGAAGGCGCAGGGCGTCGACATTGAGCCAGGCGAGATAGGTCGCCTCGATCGGCGCTTCGACCCGAACCTCCGGAATGTCGCGGGCCAGCGTATCGAGCAGGAAATCCCGGTTGCCGCGCAGGTAGGCCAGGAGAGCCTGCCGCCAGGCTTCGCTGTCGCGGTAGGCCGCTTCGCAGGCTGCGTATCCAAGGGCGTTGACCTCGGCCACAATGCCGGCCGTCGCCTTGACGAACCGTGCGCGCAGGACCGCGTCGGAAATGACAGCGAAGGAAGTGCCGAGCCCGGGAATGTTGTACGTCTTGCTCGGGGCCATGAAAGTGACAAGGCCCTCCAGGGAGACCTTGGCCATCGGGACGTGGCGGATCGCCGGATCCAGAATGAGGTCGCAATGGATCTCGTCCGAGCAAAGGACCAAGTTGTGTCTGGCGCAGAATTCGCTGATGCGGGCGAGTTCGTCTGTCTGCCACACCCTGGCTATCGGATTGTGCGGATGGCAGACAAAGAAGATCTTCGTTCGCGGCGTCACCGCGCGCTCAAGTGCCTCCCAGTCGATGAGCCAGCGGCCCGTCGGTCCGGGGACAGCCTCCGTTTTGAGCCGAAGGGGGACGGGCACCGCTACGCGGCCCTGGTTTTTCGGAGCCGAGGTGAAGGGCGGGTAAACGGGTGTCAGGCAGAGGATTTCGTCGCCAGGAGCGGCGAATGCGAGAGCAGTCACATTCAGGCCGCAGACAAGGCCGGGAAGCCAGACAAGCCACGCCGGATCTATCGGCCAACGATACCGGGCCTCGAGGGCCATTACAACGGCGTCAATTGTCGATTTCGTGGGCCGGGCATAGCCGAAGATGCCGTGGTCAACCCGTTGACGGAGCGCCTCAATGACCGCCGGCGAGGAGGGGAAGTCCATATCCGCAACCCAAAGAGGCAGGACATCACGGCCCTGGTATCTTTGCCATTTTTGCGAGTCTGTCCCCCTGCGATCGGGCGTTGTGTCGAAATCAAATTTCATCGGTGGAGAGCAGGGGATGTGTTCAGTGGGCGGCAGAATCCATTCACCGCTAGCGGCGGTGGGCGCATGAGGCAAGGGGTTCGGTTAAGCGGTTCATGTGTGAATTTTGATCCCAACTCATGGCACTTTCTGCGCAATTTTGCCCCATTTAACGGTTCACGAAAGATGTTATAAATTGATCATAAACAGGTTATAATACAATCAAAACCCGGCATAGCGCATGCGGAGCAGGTATCATCAATCCAAACGATTCATAGAGTATTCAAAAACAACCAGGAGGAATATCATCATGCGCCTTATTCGCTACATTCATCCCGGGACCCGGAGCCTCGCTCCGGCTTACGGCCTTTCCGGCCGTAGTCCCTGGACAGGCCTCGAGAATGAAATCGACCAACTGTTCGAATCCGCTTTGTCCGGTTTTGTGGCCGGTCCGTCGCGGACCCAGTTCCCGGTCGATCTTTATGAGGACAAGGACAACACTTATGTCCGTGCGGAATTGCCGGGCGTGAACCGTGACGATGTCGGTGTCGAGATGGTTGAAGGTTATCTGACCATCACCGCCGCGCGGAAGCAAAAGGATGGCGATAACGAAGAATCCGTCTCGTTTAGCCGTTCAGTCAGCATTCCGGATGAAATTCAGTCCGACAAGGTGGCGGCGGCGTACCAGGACGGGGTTCTGACGGTGACTCTCCCAAAGCGGGAAGAGGCGAAACCGAAAAAAGTCAGCATCGAGGTCAAGTAAACCACTCAGGAATTCAAAACACCGAAAGGAAAAATCGCATATGTCACTGTTCAATTCACTCATCCCGACGCTTGGGCGCCAAGCCGTGAAATCGGAAGACGGAAGTTCGGAGGGCATCGGCCCGTCGGTCAAGCCGGTCTACGACATCAAGGAGGCAAAAGAGGCCTTCGGACTGACTGTTTATCTGCCAGGAGTCGCCAAGGACGGCGTCGAAATCACGGCGGAAAACGATCAGTTGAGAATAGTGGGCCGGCAGGCATGGAAGCAGCCGGAGGGTTGGACCGCGCTTTATAGGGAATCCCCCTCCGTGCCATTTGAACTTGTCCTTGATCACGACAACGCGATTCAGCCGGAGAAGATCCATGCCGAACTGGTCGATGGCGTGTTGAGGCTGTCCCTGCCCAAGGCTGAAGCCATCAAGCCGCGGAAGATCGCCATCGCCTGAAGGGCGGGAGCAGGAGGGCGACCGGGTTGATCACGACCGGCCGGGTACCTCCGGTGCCCGGCCACTTTGTCGGCGGTGTTTGTCCGGGGAGCTTGCAGCCCAGCGGGGACGGGTTTTGTTGTTCGAGTGAGCGCGCAACCGCAGCCTGCATCGGATCCCGTCCTGCTCTACGACGGGGAATGCGGACTTTGCTACCGAGTCGTGCGGTTTATGTTGCGCATGGATCGGAAGGGCAGCCTCAGGTATTGCCGGCTTCAGGGCCCTCTCGGACAGGAATACCTGCGGGCCGCCGGCCTCCCGACAAAGGAATTTTCGACAATCGTGTTTGTGCCGGACTGGGCACAGAGGGACAGGCCCGATTTTAGACTTCGCACCGAAGGAATCGTGGCAGCGATGTGCGCCTGCGGCGGATGGGGAACCTTTGTTGGAGGGGTAATTGGACTGATGCCAAACCGTTTTGGAAACGGTTGTTACGAATTAGTTGCACGCATGCGCTATCACATGTTCGGCCCTTGGAGGGCCTGTCCCCTTCCGAATCCCGAGTGGGCGAAGCGGTTCATTGACTGACGAATGGCCGCCGTTGCAGGATGGTGCGATGGTCAATGACTCGATAAGTTACTTTGTCCAGAACGAGGTCGCCTGGAGGAACCTGCCATCATTGAGGGAGTGGCCCGAGCGTTTGATCGGCTGGCTCCATGGGTTTTTCCCCGACGTGAACGAAAGGCTGTTCCGCTGGCTGTCCTGCGTGGCCATAATCGCTGTTGCGGTGCTGCTCAGGCGCGGGTTCACAAGGCTGGCCTTCGGTTTGGTTCGGAGGATCGCTGGCCACGCCAAGACCGGGATCGATGAAAAGCTTTTCATTTCGTTAACCCCCCCCCTGGGCGCGCTTCTGATGGTTTGGGCGATCTATACGGCATTGTCCGTTGTTGGAATGCCGCCGGCGATCGCCGCGGACGTCGGCCGGGGTGCGCGGGTGGCGTTCACCGCCGTTGTGCTCTGGGGGTTTTGGCGCGCGGGCGGAACCGCTCTGGCCCACTTGGAAGCGCTCGCGAGGAGCCGAAACCTCGGCATCGCGACGTTCATGCCCCTGGTCAAGAAGACGCTCGCGACAGTTTTTGGGGTGCTGGCCATACTCGTGATCGCCGACGCCCTGGGCGCACATGTTGAGACGTTCCTCGCTGGGCTGGGCATCGGCGGACTGGCCCTTGCGCTCGCCGCGCAGGACACGATCGCCAACATGTTCGGTTCGTTTGTGGTTGTGCTCGATCAGCCATTCACTGTGGGCGATGCGGTGCGAATAGCCGGAAACGAGGGGACCGTCGAGGACATCGGTCTGCGTTCGACCCGGTTGCGCACGGCGGAGCGCACGCTGATCATTGTTCCGAACAAGACGGTCGCGAGCGAGGCCATCACGAATCTGAGCCGCATGCCGCAGCGGCGCGTGGAGCAGACTATAGGCCTCACATATGACACCACTCCGGAAAAGATGGAGGCTATCCTCGGGGACCTGCGCGCGCTGATTCCGAGCGACCCGGACGTGCACAGGGGCCCTGTGACTGTCAATTTCTCCCAGTTCTCCGAGTCTTCCCTCGATATCAAGATCGTCTACTACACAGCCAGCCCGGATTGGCAGAAACACATGGACGTTAGGGAGAGGGTCAATCTGAAGATCATGCGCGCCGTGGCGGCCCGCGGCCTGGCCTTCGCCTTTCCGACTCAAACGGTCATCCACCAGGGGCCGTAGGCCTCAGTCCAGTGTTTGCCTGTATCGATTGATCCCAAGGGCCATCGCCAGGGTCACGAAAAGGGCGATGGGCCAGAGTTCGGGCGCTATCTCGGACAGGCCGTTTCCCTTGAGGAGGATTCCGCGGACGATCCGAAGGAAGTGCGTGAGGGGAAGACAGGTGCCGAACCACTGGGCCCATTCGGGCATTCCCCGAAAAGGAAACATGAAGCCGGAAAGGAGAATCGACGGCAGGAAGAAGAAGAACGCCATCTGAACCGCCTGCAGCTGGTTTCTTCCGAGGCTCGAGAAGGTGATTCCCATGGCAAGATTTGCGGCGATGAAAAGAAGCGATACCGCGTAGAGCAGGGTCAGGCTTCCGATCATCGGAACATAAAAAAGCCAACGAGCCGCAATAAGGATAAGGCTCACCTGGATGTAGCCGACGATGATGTAGGGAATGATCTTTCCGATCATGACTTCCGTCGGCCGCAGGGGTGTGGCCAGGAGATTCTCCATCGTTCCGCGCTCGCGCTCCCGCGTAATCGCAAGCGCGGTGATGACGACCATCGTCATTGTCAGTACAACGCCCAGGAGGCCGGGAACGACGTTGTACTGGGTCACATTCTCCGGGTTGTACTGGGCGTGAACGACGAAATTGAGCGGCGGGGTTGTCGCCTTGAGCCTGCCGATCGGGCCGGTCAGGTCGCGGTCAAGGACCGTGGTGGCGATTGCGCGAACGGCTGAGATCGCGGGGCCGACGGCCGACGGATCCGTGGCGTCAGCCTCGATGAGGACGGTCGGTGCCTGTCCCCGCAAGAGATCGCGCGAGAAATCGGCGGGGATATTCACGACGAATTGGACCTGGCCCAGCTGAAGCAGGCGGGCGGCCTCGGATTCTGAGGCGGTTTCGCGCACGAACTCGAAATAGCCCGAATTCTTCAGCGACCAGACCAGCGTGCGGGAGAACGGCCCCTGGTCGGCATCGCGGATAGCCGTGGGAAGGTGCTTGGGATCGGAATTGATCGCGTAGCCAAACAGGACCAGCTGAAGGAGCGGAATGCCGACCATCATCGCAAACGTCACTCGGTCGCGTTTCATCTGGATGAATTCCTTGAGCACGACTGCCCAGAAACGGTCGAACGAAAACGCTTTCATGCGGCGGCCGGCCGGGCTCCGTTCATCAGGCTTATGAAAACGTCCTCCAGGCCCGGAGAGATCCGGCTCCACTCATGCCGGGAGTCTCGGACTTGCGAAATCGCCTCCTCGAGGCGGGCCGGGTCATGGCCGGTCACGTGAAGGGTGTTGCCGAAGGCCACAACCTGCTCAATTCCGGGCCTCCCGCGCAGAGAATCCGCTAGGATGGCAAGCTCGGGCCCCGAAATGCTCCAGGTCGTGAGATGTGCGTTCGCAATCACTTCATCAACGGAGCCACGGGTCAGGATTTCGCCGTAGGCCAGGTAGGCGAGCCGGTGGCACCGCTCGGCCTCGTCCATGTAATGCGTTGAGATGAGGGCCGTGATGCCTTGGGCGGCCAGGCTGTGGATCACATCCCAGAATTCGCGTCGCGCCTTTGGATCGACGCCCGCGGTAGGCTCGTCGAGCAGGAGCAGCTGGGGATCGTGAATCAGGCAGGCCGCAAGGGCCAGCCTTTGTTTCCATCCGCCGGAGAGTTCGCCTGCAAGCTGGCGGGAACGGTCCCGAAGCCCCAGGCGGTCCAGACTCGCATCAACCTTTCTCGCGCGATCCGGCAAACCGTAGATGCGCGCAATGAAATCGAGATTCTCGCGGATGCTGAGGTCCTCGTAGAAGCTGAACCGTTGCGTCATGTATCCGACCCGGCGCTTGATCTCAGCTTGTTGCGTGCGCACGTCGTAGCCCAAGCAGGCGCCGGTTCCGGCGTCGGGGACCAGCAGGCCGCAAAGCATCCGAATGAAAGTCGTCTTACCGCTGCCGTTTGGCCCAAGGAAGCCGTAGATCTCGCCGCGCCTGACCCTTAGGTCCACTGCATTGACGACCGTCTTGGCGCCGAAACGCTTGGTTATGCCGGAGACGTCGATCGCATTGGAGAACGGCGCCATGGGAATCAATGGCCTGCGCGAGTCACATCGACGGGCTGGCCTGGGTGAAGATCGCGGGCGTCCGCGCCGCCGAATACGGCTTCCACCATGAAGACGAGTTTGGCGCGATTGTCGCGGTTGTAGAGAACCGGAGGGGAGTACTCCGCCTGGGGGGACAGATACGATACCCTCGCCTTGAGGGGGGCCTCACTGCCGGAAATGGAAACGGACAGGGCGTCGCCCGCCTTCAGGTTCGCAAAGTCACCCTCAGGGACGAAGAACCGTGCCTTTACGTTTTCGGGCGGTAGAAGGGCCACCACAGGTAGGCCGGCGGCGACGTACTCCCCCTCGCGGTAGAGCGTGTCGTATACGAGGCCCGCGCGGGGCGCGGATTGTATCTTTTGGTCGACGCCCCACTTGCCGCGTGCCAGGACGGCTCGGGCGGCCTCGACGTCGGCTCGAGCGGCGGCAATTGCATCCGCACGCCCGCCGAGCCTGGCCGTTTCGAGTTGAGAGGTCAGTTCATCGACCATGCGCAGATTCTCCTGATGCGTTAGGCGGGCGTGGTCGTATTCGCTTTCCGAAATGGCCTGGCTGCGGAAGAGGGCTTCCTGGCGCTTGAGATCCAGGCTCGAAAGGGAGGCGGCGGTGCGCGCCTGGTCCAGTCGGGCTTCCAGTGCCGCAATTTCGGTTGGGCGGGAGCCTTTTTCCAAGTCGGCGAGCCTTGCTTCGGCTGCGCCGAGCTGGGCTGAAGCCTGATCCCTCGAAGCGGTCTCTGAGGCCCGCTCGATCGAAAAAAGCCGGGTTCCAGCATCGACCCGGTCTCCTTTTTGCACGGCCAGCGAATCCAGCCTGCCTGCCAAGGGAGAGGCGACGTAGACAAATTCGCCTTCGATATAGCCTTGCCACATCGGAACAGGCGGCCGGCCACAGCCAGACATGCTGATCAGCACGGCTGCGGCAACAGTAGCTTTGCAACGCATGAACCCAATCTTGGAGACCGACTAGGGCGTTCCAAGCGGAAATAACGGAAACTCCTTAAAGCGAGGGGGCGCCGGGTCTGTCCCCGATGGCACGAGGCTATCCCTCACACTGTGCATCTTGACCGGAAAGGGGCCACGCTCCATCATATGAGCCTGTATCCTTTATGAACGCGCTCGATCGGGATCTTTGCCAAACTGTTTTCGGGCCTGCGAGGGCCGGGTTTGCAAGCACATGAGGTCTTCTTCGCTATTCTTCCTTGGGATGGAACTGGCGATCATTTGTTCGATGACCCAGCGAGGAGTCGCGCAGTCCGAGGATGTCTCCCCGTTCCTTCCGCCGAATTCCGGAAAGACGGCGGAGGGCCAGGGCGATGCAGGCAGTCTCGAACTGCGCGGAATCATGTCGACGGCGCACGGGATGCGTTACTGCATCTATGATCCAGCCAAGAAGATCAGCAGATGGGTGGCCGAGAATCAGGGCGGTTTTGGTTTTGTTGTGCAATCATATGATAGCGAGCACGATTCTGTTGTTGTGAACCAGGATGGACGGCGGCTGACGCTGGCCTTGCGCGAAGCGAAAGTCACCGTTGGCATGGGACCTTCATTGGCCGGAGGGCCTGTTCCGCCGCCAAGCCCGGGGATGCCGAACGCAATCTTGAGGCCCACGCCCGAGGACGAACAGAAGCGACTCCAGGCGATTGCCGAGGAGGTAAGACGGCGGCGGCTCCTGCGCGAGCAGCAAATGGCGGCGCCGAATCCTCCCCGGCAGCAGTAAGTTTCCGCTTCCAGGTTCCGGGTGTTTGCCTACGGTGAGACTCCAAATGCCGGAGCCACAGCCAGTCGCCGCCGCCGCGGGTCCTTCCAATTGGAAGCTGATCGTGCGTCTGTTCGGCTTGGCGTGGCGCTATCGGCTGCACTGTCTGGGCGTCCTTGGAATCCAGCTTGTCCTGCTGACGATGGGCATGGTCGGCCTCAGCATGACCGGTGTCGGAATCGATTACATCCGCCACAAGGTCGGGCATACCCCGTTGTCCGCCAATCGGCTCCATCTGGCGTTTCCGGATGCATGGCCGTGGTCGAAGGCCCTCGGCGTTCTCGCGGGGGTCATCCTCGTGCTCGCCCTGTGCCGGGCGGTGCTCAATTACGTGTACGCCGTCTCGGTCAACATCCTTGTGCAGCAGAAGCTCGTAGTCGACCTGCGGGGCGAGGTGTACGACAAGCTTCAGCGGCTGAGCTTCCGGTTCTTCGATGCGAATACGACCGGTTCGATCATAACACGGGTGACCAGCGACGTCCAGGCGGTGCGCATGTTCGTCGATCAGGTTCTGATTCAGAGCCTCATCATGGTCATTTCGCTGACAGTGTATGTCATCTATATGGCAAGCCTGAGCCCCGGACTTACGGCGGCGTGCCTCGGGACCACCCCGTTTCTCTGGATTATGGCTGCCCGTTTCTCGCGGAAGATCCAGCCGGAGTATGCCAAGAACCGCATCCTGGTCGAGCGCATGGTGCAGGCACTGACCGAGAGCATCCAGGGGATTGCTGTCACCAAGGGTTTTGGACGCGAGGCCGAGGACCGCGCGCGGTTTGACGCCGCCAACTGCGCGGTGTTCGAACAACAGCGCAGCATATTCTGGCAGGTCAGCCTTTTCTCACCTGTGGTTGGGTTCCTCACCCGGGTGAACACCTTGGTGCTCCTGGGCTACGGCGGCTGGCTTGTCGCGCAAAACAAACTCCCGTTGGGAGCAGGCCTGGTCGTCTTCGCCGGACTGCTGGATCAGTTCTCCGGCCAGGTCAACAACGTCGCCACGATTGTGAACTCCGTGCAGCAGTCGCTGATCGGCGCGAGGAGGGTCTTCGAAATCCTGGACTCGCCGGTTGACGTAAAAAGCGCGCCGAATGCCGTCCGGCGGCCTCATCTTGATGGCGCTGTTTGCCTCGAAGACGTGTCCTTTGGATACGACCAGACGGGCCAGCCGCTTCTTCGTCACCTGCAGCTCGACGTAAAGCCCGGCGAGTGCGTCGCAATTCTCGGCGCAACGGGATCGGGCAAGAGCATCCTGATGGGGCTCATTCCCAGGTTTTACGACGCGACAGGGGGGCGCGTGCTCGTGGACGGCATCGACGTTCGGAACCTCCATCTGGACGACCTAAGGCGCAACATCGGGCTCGTGTTCCAGGAGAGCTTTCTCTTCTCGAACACGGTTGCCGCCAACATCGCCTTCGGGCATCCGCGCGCGACGCCCGCCCAAATCGAGAAGGCGGCGCGAATTGCAGCTGCGCACGAATTCATCATGCGGCTGCCCAGGGGATACGACACGGTCCTCGGTGAAAGCGGCAACAGTCTCTCGGGCGGGCAGAGGCAGAGGTTGGCGATCGCCCGCGCGGTGCTCCTCGAGCCGGCGATTTTGCTCCTGGACGATCCGACGGCGGCGATCGACAGTGAAACGGAGCACGAGATATTCGAGGCGCTCGACCGCGCAATAAGCGGCCGGACAACCTTCATCGTCGCGCACCGGCTGAGCACGCTTCGCCGCGCCGACTACATCATTGTCATGGAAAACGGCGAAATCGTGCAGCGCGGCACGCACAGCGAGCTGATGCGGGTGCCGGGCCCGTACCTGCATGTAGCCAACCTTCAGCTGGTGGATGGCTATCAACTCCAGGTGCCCCCGGCCGCATGAGCTCTGCCGACCCGACAGATCTGAACCTGACGCTTGTGCGCCGCCCGAAGGACGACGACGACGAGGCGGAGCAGTTCAAGCCGCTCGAGTGGGGGCTGGCGCGCCGGATGTTCGGCTACACCAAGCCCGTGAAGCGCAAGGTCAGGCTGCTCGTCGCGCTGACGATCATCCGCTCGGCGCAGCTGCCGGGCCTCGTGTGGATCGTGTCACTGGTGATTGCCGGACCCATAGCGCATGGCAACCTCGCCATGATCGCCGTGGGGACCGCGTGTTACGGAGCGCTGGCCATCCTCACGGATGGGATGTTTCATTTCCGGCAGCGCTACGCGCTCGAGATAGGGGAGACCGTCGTGAACGGGATCCGGGCCGAGATATTCGCGAAGATGCAGCGGCAGCCGATGAGTTTCTTCCATCGGATGAAGCTCGGCCGGATCATCAGCCGCGTTACGAGCGACGTCGAGGCGCTGAGGGTCGGGATCCAGGATGTCGCCTTTGTCAGCACGATCCAGTTCGGGCAGATGGTCTTCTCGGCGGCGGCAATGGCCTGGTGGGACTGGAGGCTGTTCCTGGTGGTCGCGGCGATGGCGCCCGTGCTGTGGGTGGTAAACAACCATTTCAGGATGAAATTCAGCCGCCTGACCCGCGCCTCCCAAGACAGCTTCAGCCGTGTGACGGCAACCCTCGCGGAGTCGGTGAGCGGCATTCGCGTGACCCAGGGGTTTGTGCGCCAGAAAACCAATGCCGGACTGTTCCGCAGCCTGCTGGCAGATCACTCCCGCTACAACATCGCGCTTGCGCGGACCTCGGCGATTCTATCGCCGTTGCTGGAGCTGAACAGCCAGTTCTTTGTCGCAATCCTGCTCATGCTGGGGGGATGGCGCGTATTCCACGGCAGCATGGACATCGGCGACCTGATCAAGTTCTTCCTGATGGCGAACCAGTTCTTTTCGCCGATAACAACCATCGGAAACCAGTACAACCAGGCGCTGGTCGCGATGGCGGGGGCAGAGCGGGTCTTTCAGCTGATCGACATCACGCCGGACTGGGAAGACGATCCGAGGGCGGAGGAGCTCCCGCGTCCGGGCCCCGACTCGGGGGGAATGCGGGTGGAGTTCAGGGGCGTGTCGTTTGGATACGATCCATCGCGGCTTGTCCTTCACGACATCGATCTTTGTGTGGAGCCCGGTCAATCGGTGGCGCTGGTCGGACACACGGGAAGCGGAAAGAGCTCCATCGTAAACCTTGCCGCGAAATTCTATTTATCCACTCGGGGAGAAATCCTGATGGACGCGCGCGACATCCGGATGATCAGCAGCCTCTCGCTGCACCGGCAGATGGGCATCGTTCACCAGCAGAACTTTTTGTTTAGCGGCACGGTGCTCGACAACATTGCCATGAGCCGGCCCGGGGCGTCCGAGGCCGATGTTCGCGCCGTGGCTGCCCGCCTGGAGTGCCTGGATATCCTGGAGGCCCTGCCAAACGGGTTGCACACGGAGGTCGGAGAGCGCGGGGCCGGGCTGTCCGTCGGCCAGCGCCAGCTGATCTGTTTTTGCCGCGCGCTTCTCGCCGATCCCCGGCTTGTGATACTCGACGAGGCGACGAGCTCGATCGACGCCTTGACGGAGCACCGCCTTCAAAATGCGCTTGTGACGCTTCTGAAAGGGCGCACGAGCTTCGTTGTGGCGCACCGCCTCAGCACGATACGACATGCCCACGCCGTCATCGTTCTCGACCAGGGCCGTATCGTGGAGAAGGGGACGCACATCCAGCTGCTCGAGGCCGGAGGGCGCTACGCCGGCCTTTACCGCCAGTTTGTCCAGGTTGACGAAAGGAGCTGATTGCGCCTGTCAATGGTTTCTTGTTCGGATAAGGGGCATTTTCCCTCTAGAAAAGCATTGCTTTCAGAGGAAAGCGTTCTAAACAAAAACAACCATGGCTAAAAAACCTGCTCGTAAACCCAATGCTAAGTTCATGGCACCGGTCACCCCGGATGCCACTCTCGCCGCCGTAGTCGGCGCAAAGCCGCTGCCCCGCACCGAGCTGACCAAGAAGCTCTGGGATTATATCAAGAAGAACGGTCTTCAGGACAAGAAGGACAGGAAGATGATCAACGCCGACGCCAACCTGAAGGCGGTATTCGGCGGCAAGGGCAAGGTCAGCATGTTCGAGATGACCAAGCTCGTTTCGGGACACGTTTCCTGACGTTTCCAATAGGGATTTTCTCAAGCCGCCGCAGCCCGAAAGCGCGGCGGTTTTCCCGGACTAAGATGATATCACAAAGATATCATTACTTGTATTCGATTTGTTCACAATCATGAAGAAGCGCGCGACTTGGATAGCAGTGGCGTGCATGGTTTGGACTCGTTGAGCAGCTTATGCCTTCCGAGGAACGCAAGGCATTCCTGTTGAGGATTGCTCCCGAGCTATGGCAAGAGCTTGAGGCATGGTCCGATGAGGATATGCGCAGCGTCAACGGCCAGATTGAGTTTCTTCTCCGGGAGGCTGTCCGCCGGCGGAGGCGGGCGGCGGCCGTCACTCCGGCCCAGCCGGAAGGAGGCAGTCATTATTGAGCGGAACCATGGCCCGGGACCCCGCCTCCGGGGGAACCGGTTGCGGGTTATGCTTATTGGGCGGCGCTGGCGGCCAGGGCGGCCGCGGGCGGGTGACGGAGCCCGGGCGCACATCTTAGGGATGCGAGTTCTCCCCAGTCGGTAATCAAGGGGAAGGCCTGAACCTCGGAGCCCTCCCGCCTTCCGGTTCGCGCCTTGTACGCATTCAACTGGCTGATGACAAAGGCGCGACTGCCGAGAATGGCCCCGTACGTGAAATACCTCACCCGGCAGCGCAATACTTCATGAATGGCGAGGCGGCCGCCCTCAGCGGCGACTTTCAGGAATGATTCCCATGATACGCTTGCGCCATTCCCTCGGCTGCGGGCGCCGGTGCCAAACAGTCTCTGGCGACAGATCGCATGGGTTTCATCCCACTCGCCTCCACCGTAAGCCAAGGCGAGTCCGCTGCGGGCGGCGCTGTTGCCCGCGACCGATTCGGCGTAGCCGCAGAATCGATAGTCCTTAGGATCGGTGGCCAACGCGGCGCGCACGCAATTGAGATCGATATATGTCGCCATTGTCCGCAGCGCATGGCCGTCGCCGTCCACCAACACGCTCTTGAATCGCTCGGCCCAGAGTGTTCCAAAACGTGCGTGGCGATGATTGAACCAAATGGAAAACCGCTGCTTCAAAAGCTGCATGTAGGCGGAAACATCGCCCATGAGAGCCAGCAGGCGCCCGCGCCGGTTCTCCGCCTCGGGATCGCCTGCGGCCAGTTGACGGCGAAAGGCTTCGAGGCTGGCGGCTTGCTGCGGAGTCGGCACCCGGTGGAGAGCCTGGAGGCGGCGAAGCAGTTCGTCATTGCCGATGGGCGTGCGCTTCGGAATCTCGACCAGCACATGGAAATGGTTGTCGAGAATTGCGTAAGTGATGACGCGAACACCGCAGAATTCGGCCACCTGCCAGAGTTGGCGTCGCAGCACCTCCTTGTCCGTATCGTCGAAAAGGCGCTCCCCATTCACCGTTCGGCTCATGCAATGGTAGGAGGCGGCTGAAACTTCCGGCGCCACTTTTATCCGCGGGGTGCGCACGGCCTCCATAATAGCAAGGCGCCCGGGTCTGTCAGAAGATGTGGCTTCGCCCGCCAAGGGCCTGTCCCCCATGCGAGGCTGTCCCCGCGTTTCCGCGGCGACTGGCTTCAGCGATAAGGCGTTCGTGCGCTGAAAAGGGCCGCTCGCGGGCGCGGCGTGCAACGGGCCGATAAGCGCCATTGCTGTGCAATTCCCGGACGTTTTCCGTGTCTTTCAGCTCGGCGGGAAGCATCACGTCCGTGATACGGCGCTTGAGAACCGGATCGAGGATGGGAAAAACGGTCTCCACGCGGCGGAAGAAATTGCGCGGCATCCAGTCGGCGCTTCCCGCAAAAACGGCGGGTTCCCCGCCGTTGTTTTCGAAATAGAACACGCGCGCATGCTCCAGGAATCGCCCGACCAGGCTGCGGACGCGGATGTTCTCGCTCTGCCCCGGCATGCCTGGAACCAGGCAACATATACCCCGGACGATAAGATCAATTTTCACTCCGGCCTGGGACGCTGCGTAAAGGGAATGGATCGTGGCCCTGTCAACAAGGGCATTCATTTTCGCAATGATCCGCGCAGGGCGTCCGGCCGCCGCGTGGGAAGCCTCGCGAGCAATCAATTCCCCGATCCGGCGGTGGAGATTGTAGGGAGCGACAAGCAGGTGCCGAAACATGGGCGACAGGCCGAGACCCGTCAGCGTGTTGAACATTTGCGCAATGTCGCGGGTCAGGGCGCGGCGCGAAGTGAAATAACTAAGGTCGGTGTATAGACGCGCGGTTCGCTGGTTGTAGTTGCCGGTGCCCAGGTGGGCATAATGGCGCATTTGATTGCCCTCCAAACGGACGACCAAGCAGAGCTTGCAGTGGGTCTTGTGGCCCACGAGGCCGTAGACAACGTGGACTCCGGCCTCCTCCAACTGCTTGGCCCATTGGATGTTGTTCGCCTCGTCAAAACGCGCCTTGAGCTCGATCAGCGCCGTTACCTGTTTGCCGTTTCGAGAAGCTTCCATAAGCGCCCGGACGATGGGCGAATCACCGCTTGTTCGGTAAAGGGTCTGCTTTATTGCAAACACCTGCGGATCGCGGGCCGCCTGCTCGATAAAATCGATCACCGGGGTGAAGGAATCGTACGGATGATGGAGCATCACATCCTGCCGGCGGAGGACATTGAAGATCCGTGTCGGATCGCTCAGGGGCGACGCATTGACCGGGTCAAAGGGGCGGAACTTCAGTTCCGGCCTGTCGAGGTCGGCAAGACTTTGCAGCCGCAGCAGGTTGATCGGGCCCCTTTCGCGAAACACGTACTCGTGAGACAGGTCAAGGTGGTTGCACAGGGTCGAGAAGATGGTGTCATCGATCCCATCTTCCACTTCGAGGCGCACCGCGGCTCCGCGGCGGAGATTTCGCAGCTCCTCTTCGATCTTCTTCAGGAGGTTCTCGGCCTCCTCCTCGTCTATGTAGAGATCGCTGTTTCGGGTCACGCGGAACGCGTGGGCGGAAATGAGCCGGTAGCCGGGGAACAGCTCCCCGGCGCAAAGCTTGATGATATCGCTAAGGAAGACATAGCGGTCCGGGCGCCTCCCCGAAGGCGCTATGGCCACAAGCCGCGGAAGTATCCGGGGCACGGGCAAAATGGCGACCAGCCGCCCGTCTCCCGCGCCGTCCGGATTGTCGAGGGAAACAACGATGTTCAAGGTCTTGTTTCCGAGCTGGGGAAATGGGTGCGCCTGGTCCAGGGAAAGGGGCGTCAGGACGGGGTAAACCTGTTCACGGAAATATGACCGCACCCAATTCACTTCGGCCAGCTTGAGGTCCGGAGCGCACCGAAAATGGATTCCGTTTTCAGCGAGGGCTGGGACAAGCTGCTCCTGCCAGCACCGGTATTGCTCCTCGACGACGGAAGCGACGACGGAGTGAATGCGGCGCAATTGCTCCCCGGGGGCCAGGCCGTCCGGACCGGGTTCAGTGACGCCGGAATCCATCTGCTGCATTAGCCCGGCGACGCGAATCTCGAAAAATTCGTCGAGATTGGAACTCACAATGGCCAGAAACCGGACGCGTTCGAGCAGGGGATGCCGCGGATTCTGGGCCTGCTCAAGCACACGCCGGTCAAAAGCTAGCCAGCTCAGTTCACGGTTGAAGTAGGCTGCTTTCGTGGGATCGAGCCCTCCCCAAGATGGGGATGATGGACTGGTTCGCCTGGAGCGAAAAGGCATCATACGTGTCGGGTGTTTAGCGGAGGGCTCTGGAGGCTAAGGAGTTATTGATGCAAGGCACGCTGCATATCCCAAGTCGTCAAAATGTCACAAACGACAGCATCAACGGGGCTGCGTCGCAAACGCCCGGATGCGCCCCGGGGCCTGTCCCCGAATCAGACGTTTTCCAAAATCTTGTAAAGCCGCTGCACCATGCTTGATGGATCATCGAGAAGGCCGGCCGATATCAAGGCATTGTCGAGCACCTGTTCTGCGACTAGACGAGCCTTTTCGGGCGCGGAAACCGCTGAGGCCGCCAGGCGTTTGATCAGGGCGTGCCTGGGGTTGATTTCCAGGTTCACCCGAACCGGGGAATCGGCGCCATCCTTGTTCAGCGTCTTCATCATCCGGCGCATATGCGGAGAGGTCAATTTGTCTGCATTAAGTGCCAGGGCTGGAGAATCGACAAGCCGGTCGCTCGCCCTGATGTCCGCCACCCGTTCCCCGAGCGTCTCCTTCAGCCAGGCCACCAGCCGCTTTGTGTCTTCCTCGCCAAGCGAGCCTTCAGTCTGTGCAGGCAGGTCGGTCAGCTTGACATCGGCGTGGTCGGCAGCCGCGAACTTCTTCCCATCGAATTCATGCACCGTGTTCATCACGTATTCATCGACGCCGTCATAGCAGTAAAGCACTTCAAGATTTCGGGCCTTGAATCCCTCAATGTAGGGGCCGGCCTCGATCGCGGCCCTGTTCGGACCGAGGATATAATAGATCTGCGCCTGGCCTCCGGCCATACGGGATACGTAGTCCGAAAGCGAGGTCGTCTTGCCGGCTTCCGTCAGGGAGGACTCGAACCGCAGCAATCTGACGAGCTGGTCCTTATGGGTGAAGTCCAGCGCCGCGCCCTCCTTCAGAAACATGCCAAATTCCTTTTGGAACCCGTCATAGGAATCGGGCCGGTTCTTTGCCTCTTCCTCGAGAAACTTCAGGAACCGCTTTGTGATGACGCGGCTGAGTTTCTCCAGGAGCGAACGATCCTGCATCGTCTCCCGGGAGATATTGAGGGGCAAATCCTCGCTGTCTACGACGCCCTTGAGGAACCGAAGCCACTCGGGCAGGAGGTTCTTGGGATGGGGATCGATGAGCACCTTGCGGCAGTAGAGCGCCACGCCCGGTTCGGTGCGAACCAGGCCGAATTTCTCAGGATTTTCCTTTGGGACAAAGACCAGGGCGTTGATGGCGAGCGGGGCATCCGCGCTGAAATGCAGGCGAAGGCGCGGATCATCGATTGAATGGGCCTGGAACTTGTAGAATTCGACATACTCCTCGTCCTTTATTTCATTCTTGCTGCGTGCCCACAGGGCCTGGACGGTGTTGATCTTATTGCCGTTCAGATTTATCGGGAACGGTACAAACGCGCTGTACCGCTGGAGTATCTCCCTGATCCGCCATTCCTGGCTGAATTCGGAGCACTCTTCCTTCAGTTCAACCACGATCTTGGCGCCCCGGCGCTCGCCGGAGGAGGCTTCGATCGCGTACCCGCCGCCGCCGTCGCTCGTCCACAGCTGGCCCTCTTCGCCCGGTTTCCATGAGTGCGTGAAAACGCGGACGTTTTTTGCGGCCATGAAGACGGCATAAAACCCGACCCCGAACTGGCCGATCAAGCCGGCGTTCTTCTGCGCGCCCTCGCCGAGGGCCTTGAGAAACGCCTTCGAGCCGGAATGGGCGATCGTGCCGAGGTTCTCAATCAATTCCGCACGCGTCATGCCGACCCCGAAATCCTGAATCGTCAGGCTCCTGGCCTTGTCGTCCGTCGTTATGTTGATTTCGAGTCCGAGCCGGTCGTCAAAGACCTCCTTTTCGACCAGCTGGACGTGGCGCAGTTTCTCCAGCGAGTCGGAGGCATTTGAGACCAGTTCGCGGACGAAGATCTCCTTTTCCGTGTAGAGCGAGTGGATGACAATATCCAGGACCTGCTTGATTTCGGCTTGGAACTCGAACGATTCTGGCGCGGGTGTCGGCATGGGAATGTTTTGGATTAAGACGCCTATCTTATCATGCGTCTGCAAAAATCAAGAGGATGGGGGCCGCAAGGTTTGCTTTCAGCCTGCTCAGTGCGCAATCTACGGCCCGTGAACACGTTTGACAGGCACTTGCTTCGGGAGTGGCTGCAGATTCTTGCGCTGTTTCTCGTGGCATTCTGCGGGCTGCTCTTTGTCCAGATCTGCTATGACGATTTCCGTGACATGCTGGACGCAGGGACCGGACTGCCTGAATTCGCGCGCTACATGCTCATCACGCTGCCGAGCTTCCTGGGCGTCGTCCTGCCGCTGGCGCTGCTGCTGTCGCTGCTCTTCACACTGACCAAACTGCACCGGGCGAATGAACTTACGGCCATGAGAACGGCCGGCGTCGGGTTCCTGCGGATGACGGCCCCCGTCTGGCTGGTCGGCGTTCTTGCCTGCGGAGTCGTATGGTGGCTGAATTCCACAATCGTCCCCTGGTCGGTCGAGCAGTCGCGCCAGTTCGACGCCGAACTCCAGTTCCGCAAACAGGCAAAGACGCTGCCACCGGACCGCGTGGGGGCGGTTTACGGCGTTGCGTTCGAAAACCCGGACGCACGGCGGATGTGGTTTTTCAACCGGTACAGGCAGGCAAACCCCGAGCGGGGGTACGGCGTCTCCGTGTCCGAGTTGGATGAGCATGGTCGCGAGGTGCGCCGGCTGACCGCGGCCGAGGCTTGGTACGACGCGCCTCGGGGCGGCTGGGTTTTCCAGGCTGGACGGGAGATGCGTTTCGATGCGGAGAGCGGGGATCAGGCTGGGTCTGCGCCATTTTCTGAACGGTTTGAACCGACTTACCGCGAGGATCCAAAGCTGATGCTTTTGACGGATCGGCGCCCGCGCGATCTTTCGTTTTTCGAGTTGCGCCGGCTGATCCGCTATTTTGCCGAGGAGCGCAACCCGAAGGGCGTGCCCTATGCCATCCGCTACAACTCGATTGTCGCCGATACGCTGGAGCCGCTGATCATCATTGCAATCGCCATACCCTTTGCCGTTGCAGGCGTGCGGGTGAACCCGGCGGTCGGCGTTTCGAAGGCGATAGGACTTTTCCTTTTGTATTATGTTTTTGTCAATGTCGCCACCGCCTTTGCGATGAAGCAATGGATCGATCCGATGCTCGCCGCATGGCTGCCGAACGCGGGGATGGCCGTGCTTGCCGCCGTTTTCCTGGTGAGGCTGCGGTGACGGCCGGTGCCGGGCCCGGCATCTACATCAATGCGTCGTCCAGTGCGGCAATGATCTCAACGGCCGGCTCCGTGCCGACGCACAGCCGAACGAGGTCGGGATCAATGCCACTCAGGGCGAGCTCGGCGCGCCCTGCGGGCGTCTTCACCAGATCATAGTGCGCCAGGTACATGAATGGGCAGAGGATCGTCTTCTTCATTCCAAAACTGGGCCCCTTGGGAATTGCGACCCGGTCGTAAAACTCCTCGAGTGGACACTGCAGGGTGAAGGAAATCATGCCGCCCACGGCTTCCGGGTGCCAGGCAATATCCCTGTAATTGGAGCGAGAGGCCGGCGAGAGCGCCCAAAACACATCTTTGACCTTCCGATGCGTGGCCAGATAAGCGACGACCTGCGGAGTCGTCGAGGACAGGCGGAGAAGAACAGCTTCCGTCTGGCCAATTTGGGCCGCGAGCCTGGCTAGATCCCTGGGATAGATGGGCTCGATCCGGGTGCCGACGCGCTGCCGCAACTGCGCAGCATCCTTGCCGGCGGGGTTGATCACCACAAGTCCGGCCATCACGTCGCCTTCGTTGCCCGAGAATTTGGTGAGGCTGCTCACAACCATGTCAGCGTGGGGAAGAAGATTGACGCTGAAAACGGATGCGACCGAGGGGTCGAGTATGAGGATCGCGCCGTGCCGCCGGCAGAGGCCCGTCAGGACACTGACTTTGGGGGTTTGAATCAGTGGATTGGTCGGGATCTCGGTAATCAGCCCGGCTATGCGCGCCCCTTTTTCGGCAAACAGCCTTTCCAGCGCGGACAAGTCAAACACGTCGTGCAGGTACACATAATCATCCGTGGTGGCGGTGAATTTCTTCAGGATCGCGATCGTATCCATGTACAGCCAGCCGAGCTGCACCCATATGGTGCGGCCGCGCGAGGCCTGAAGCTCCGCCGTCGCCTGAAACGCCGAATAGACGGCATTCATTCCGCTGTTGGCCAGGAAGACATCCACGTCGCCAGTGCGCGGGAGCGCCCGGCAAAGCTTGCGGCGAACCTGCTCCTCTGCGTTGCCCGCAAAGAGGTGCTCGGCGTGTGCCTCCCTCCTCAGTCCGAGGCGCACAAGGTGGTCCTCGGCTTCCCGCGATGACATGAATCCGCCGACGTTTTGCAGGAACACCTTTGCCCGCGTGGAGAACTCTGCCGTGTCGGGGTGAATGACCCCATTGATCCCGCCCGCAGAAAACAGGCGCACCGACTCATTTGCCCCCAATCCGCTGCCTGCCGGCCCGGACAGATGCTGGGAAAGAGCGACAGCCATCTCCGCCGAGGAAGTAAGCCAAAGCCTAAGGCCCGTCAGCCGTGCCTCGGCGCACAGGTGGTCGCTGAGTTGGCGGACGTAAGGATGCACCACAAACCGGGGGTAGCCCGAGCTCATGCAGGAGATTATCTCGGGGTCCTTCTGCTCGTATCCGCACACAGCCCGCATGGTCGGCAGGCTGCACGAGACAGCATGCGGCGTTTGCGGGATCGGCTGGCCGAGCGGAATGGGTGTAAAGCCGGACATGGCAGGCAGGTACGCGGAAGCTTCTGCATACGCGTGAATTTGGCAACGTGAAGGTGGCGCTCAGTGTGTCATCTGGACCTGATGGGGACAGGCCCCCGGAGGAGGCTGTCCCCTGCTGTTTGGCGCTGACAAACCGGTTTGTCGGGGCGAGGCTGGAGGGCGGATGAAACTGGTCTCATGGAACGTCAACGGCCTGCGCGCGGCCTTGAAGAAGGGATTCCTCGGTTTCATGGAAAGGAGTGGTGCCGATGTCATCTGCCTGCAGGAAACCAAGGCCCATCCCGGGGATGTTCAGCACGTCGCGTGGCCGGGCGGCTACCAGGTCACCTGGAACAGCGCCGAAAAAAAGGGCTACAGTGGCACGGCGCTGTTCACGCGGGTGAAGCCGCTTTCGGTCTCGTTCGGCCTCGGCTTGAGGAAGCACGACCGCGAGGGCCGGGTCATCACCGCCGAATTCCGCGATTTTACGCTCGTCAACGTCTATCAGCCGAATTCCCAGCGCGGGCTGACGCGCCTTGCCTATCGAACGAAGGAATGGGATCCGGCGTTCCTCTCGTTTCTGAGGAAGCTCGAAAGGAAAGGCAAACCGGTCGTCTTTTGCGGGGATCTCAACGTGGCCCATGCGGAAATCGATCTGGCGAACCCGAAAACTAACAGGCGCAACGCCGGATTCACCGACGAGGAGCGCGCCAATTTTTCCAGGCTTTTGAACAGCGGTTTTGTGGACACGTTCCGCGCCTTCGTCCAGGATTCGGGCCATTACACCTGGTGGAGCCAGATGAGCGATTGCCGGGCCCGGAACATCGGCTGGCGCGTCGATTACTTTGTCGCCAGCGAAAGACTGCGCGCGACCCTCAAGGGCGCCCGGATTTACGGCGAAGTGATGGGCAGTGACCACTGCCCAGTGGGCCTCGAACTCGAGTGAAACCGCCGCGCGACCTGTGGACCCTGATGCTTGGACCGCCGCGTCGAACGCTGGCCGTGGCGGAAAGCGTCACCTGCGGCCGCCTTCAGGCGAGAGTGGGGCGGATTTCGGGGGCGTCCGAGTTCTTCCTGGGAGGAATGACCGCCTACTCGCTCGATCAGAAATCCCGCCATCTTGCCGTCGATCCCAGGGCAGCCGCAGCCGTCAACGGCGTTTCGGCCGCCGTGGCCGAGCAAATGGCGCGCGGTGTCTGTCTGCTGTTCGGCGCGGATGTCGGCGTTGCGACGACGGGCTACGCCGAGCCGTGCGCATCCCTTTCGGTGTCCGAACCCTTCGCCTGGTGGGCGTTGGCTAGCCGCGAACCCGGCGGGAAATTCGCGGTTCACAGCGGCCGTACCGACGGTCCCGGGCTCCCCAGAATCGAGGCCCAGGAACTGTTTGCCGAGGCTGCCGAGGGAGCGCTGGTCGCCTGGCTCGGGACTACGGCGAGAGGTGCTGAACGTAGTTGATGAACAGCTGAAGCTCCGCCGGCGGCTGGACCCAGTCACTGTAGGCCAGTTCGGGCAGCGTGAATGTCGTGTTATAAAGCGTGTAATTTGCGTCATCGTTCCTTCCCACCTCGGCCGCCTTGACCGTGGCGCCGGCGTAAAGGCCGGCTTCCTTGGTATAGACTAGGACTGGCGCAGCCAGGAGCGGGTGGTTGTCTTTCTCCGAATCCGCAGCCCTCGGCCCGGCAACGGCCTTCGCATCCACCCCTATGTTGAACCGCTGGTTGAACAGGATCTTCGGCGTCTGGCTGTCGGTCATGATGTAGATTGTCTCAACCGACTTGGCTCCGGCCTGAAACCCCAAGCTGGCCTCGTTGGCGGTCAAAAGGACCGGAAGGCTCCAATGGCCGCCGGGCTTCTTCACAAGGAGCACGCCATATCCGCCCTTGATGCCGAATATGAATCCGGCCTTGAACTGGTTTACGACAATGACCGCCTGAGCCTTTTGCCACACTTCAGGCGGAACCGCCGTGGCGGGGTCGCTCATGAAATCCTGCAGGATCGCATAGCACGACTGGACCTCGGATATGAGATTTGCGCGGTCAGGCTTAGCCTGGGCTACGCCAGTGCCTGTACCGGTCAGGGCAATGAGCAAAATTGGAAGAAATTTCTTCATGAGGAGGAATGATTTAACACGGTTGACGGGAGTTTGAAAGTGCGGAATGGGCCAGGTTCCTCAATCCAGACCGCGCGAGGCGACTTGGTCCTCATCCCATCCCAGATAGTGGCCGAGCTCGTGAAGGTAGGTCAATTGAACTTCATCCCGAAATGTTTCCTCACTCCCATCTGAATAATCCCATAGGTTATTGATATACAGAATAATCTGCGGCGGAATCGGGTTGTCCTGGTCCAGCTCCGTGCCGTGGGATACGCCCGTGAACAACCCCAGAATGTCGGGTTCGAATCCCTCCGCGATGACCGTCTCGTCAGGGACAGCATCGTAATGCACATGAACGCCTCGCGCCGCCTCGATTATGTCCTTGGGCAGCTTGCGTTGGGTTCCATCGACAACGCCGGCCGCAATGCGCACAAGTTGCTGAAACTTCATGACGTGGGCCGCATTTTTGCGGCAAAACCGGGCAAAAGGATCCTTTCCACGGTTCAACCGCGTATTTCCCGGCTCAAATCGAGCCTTTCAAACCGGCGCCCGAGCCACCACAAGCCACACCAGAGTTCGCCTGCAAGGATCAGCAGCAACGTGGCCGCGGCTGCGAGGAGGGCGAGAATGGTTGCGACACCCTGCGGGATCGACAGCACGAACGAAAACCAGAATAGACCGAAAGCGACGAACACGGCCGCCGCCAACGCTGCCGCCGGCAGTATGGCGATGACAACGGCGAGAAGCTGTCCGAAGACGAAGATCAGGCGCTGGCCCATCATCTCTATTCCGCCGCCGCGCGTTCGCATCGACTGGAACCAGCCCGGAAAAAGAACCGCCGCTGCGTTGGGAATGAGAAGCTGCAGCGCACAAAGCGGCGGTACGAGCAGGCCGAGGCTGGCCGCTATGACCAGTCGGTTGGCCGACTCATGCGGCGCGGTCTCATGGCCGATACGGCCCAGGGCCCAGGTGCCGGCGAGAATGGCGAGCCACAACAGGCCCGAGAGAATCGCCACCGGCGTCAAGAGTTCCCCCATCACGATTTGCCAGCCCGAAAGGGGGTAGGTCTTCAGAATGTCGGAAATGGGCAGATCGCTGCGGAGATCCTGGCGCAGAAGCTGCGGTCCGAGGAAGAATGTGTAGCCGCCCACGATGAGCGCTCCCGCGAGCACCATCGGAGCGTATCCCGCGCCGGACCCGTTGGATCCCCTGAAATCACCCACGGTCCCCAACGCAGCCGCTCCCAGCACGATGAGGGCCAGCCTCAGATTGAACCAGGATTGGATCGCCAGAAGGTTCTTCCAGAAAAACGCGGCCTCCGGCCTGCCCCTGCTGGCCAGCCGGAAGGGATCTCGGCGTACCGCGGGCTCTGCCTGCGTCGGGCGGTAGCGACGGCCAGACTTCCAGGCCGCACGGATCTCGGCCCGCTTTTCGGACATCGCAATCGACCCTTCTTCGAACTGCACCTCCATCCGCACGATCCAGGCATAAAGGCCGGCCGGAATCACAAGCGCGGGGCCCAACGCAAGGGCGAAAGTGCGCAAGTCAGCGGCAAGAAAGGGCGCAACAACCCATTGGAAGGGCCACAGAAGCCAATGCAGCGGCCTCACATCGACCAGCTGGTTAAGGTATTGTGCCAGCGCTGCGGGACTTGCGATCGCCTCCGCGTCGGGCGGATGGGCACGGCTGGCGGCTGAAAGGACGGCAACTGCGGCCACGGCGGCGACGGCGCCCAAGACGGATAGGGCAATCAGGCGCGTGCGGCCCGGATTGACGGAATTGGCGAGCCACTTTGCCAAGCCAAGTCCGAACGCGGTCGAGTAGAGGCTGAAGGTGGAAAAGATCACCCACCAGCCGACCGCTCGGCTGAGGGCACCTGAACCGCCGCCATGCCAGCGGTTGAAGAGGACGGTCAGGAGGACGGATGAAATGAGGATTCTGATTTGAGAGCTGACCAGGTTGAAGTGCACAAGCCGGCGTCGCGTGAACGGAGCGGGGAAAAGGAACGCGATTTCCGCCTCGCTGAATCGCAGGCCCGGCTGGGCCGGCGGCGAAATCCAGAAGAATGCCTGGCGAAGCAGGAGAATGAAAAGCACGACCGCCGCTCCAACCGAAACCGAGAATTGGGCAAACGCAGGGGCCATGACGTAAAACGATCGCCCGTAGTAGAAGTGCTGCGGACCCTGCGATGATACCGGCTGCCACGAGGCTGTCATGGGCCGCACGATGAAATAGTAAAGATAGGCGCCGCCGACGACGGCGCCGGCGAAATACTTCGGCTGACGCAACCGCGCGGCGCCGGCGACAAGCCGGTTGCGAAACGACACGAGCCTCAAATAAAGGAGGGCGCGCAGCACGGTTCAGCTTTCGGATCCGCCCGTCGCCCGGATGAAGATTTCCTCCAGGCTGACGTCCGGCTCGCCTGCGCTGAATCGCGCAGCCACTTCGGCCAGCGTGCCGTCGGCGATCTTCTCGCCCTTCTTCAATATAAGCACGTGCGAACAGACTTCCTCCAACAGATGCAGGAGGTGGGAACTCAGGACGATCGCCGCGCCCTGCCGGGCCCGGCGGATGATCGAATCCTTCATCCGGCGGATGCCGAGTGGATCGAGGCCGGTGAGCGGTTCGTCGAAGAACATCACTTGTGGCCCGTGCAGCAGGCCGCAGGCGATCACCAGCTTTTGCTTCATGCCGCGCGAGAGCTCGCTCGGCAGCTTGTTGGCCTTGTCCGCAATCTCCAATTCCTCGAGGAGCGGCAAAGCCACAGATTCGTGGTTTTCGATGCCGTAGATCCGAGCGACAAAGGCGAGGTGCTGCCTGACGGTGAGATAGTCGAAGAGGCGCGGTTCGTCCGGAAAAAAGGCGAGGCGGCGCTTGGCGCCTACGGGGTCCGCGCCGAGATCGTTACCCGCAATCCGTATCGAGCCTCCGTTACAGGGAATGACGCCCGCCAGGCAGCGAAGCGTGGTCGTCTTGCCTGCCCCGTTTGGGCCAACCAACCCCAGGACTTCGCCCGGACCAACGAGAAAGGAAAGCTCCCGGACTGCGGTGAAATCGCCGTACCGCTTTGTAAGAGCCTGCACTTCAATCATGCGGGTGGACACTACGCACATGCGGTGGGCGGCGGCAAGCCCGATGGAAATTCTGTGCAACCCTTCCGAAGTACGACCGTCTTGGCTGTATGGTTATCAGTTCCTGTTCCCTCCGCTCCCGATGAATTCAATCATCAAGTACTTGGCCTCCGCGCTTGTCCTAGGACTCGCCTCGGGTTCGCCGACACTTTTGCTTGCCCAGGACAATCCGCCCGCCTGCCCGTCCTGCAGCTCCAGCGAGTAATACATAAAACACTTTGTCAGGGGTTGGTGTGTGCCGCCGCGGTTAGCAGCCCGCGGCGGCCTTTTTGTGGCCTGTAGGGATTGCAGATCCGAAATGCCTCGGCCAAAAGCCTGGGTATGCCCACATACTGGGGACTGCTTCAGCTGATCGCTCCAATCTTCCTCATCGTTGGTATCGGAATCGCGCTCAGGCGGCTCGAATTGCTGACGGAGGCGGCAGACCAGAGTCTGCTCAATCTGGTCATCAAGCTTCTGTACCCCTGCCTGATATTTGAAAACGTCCTGGGTAATCCGGCATTGCGCTCGCCCGCGAACCTCCTGTTGCCACCGCTGATCGGGTTTGCAACAATGGGATTCGGCATCCTGGCGGCGCTTTACTGCGGCCGAATCCTCGGAATGAAGATTGGGGAGGGGCGCCGCACGTTTGCCTTTACGGCGGGCATCTACAATTACGCGTACATACCGATTCCCCTGATCACGGCTCTGTACGGCCGCGAAACGCTTGGTGTTCTGCTCGTCTTCAATGTGGGCTGCGAAGCGGCGATTTGGACAATCGGGATACTCGTCCTTTGCGGCCTGCCATTGGGCAAGGGGTGGCGCCTTCTGGCGAATCCGCCCGTTTGCGCGCTGCTTGCGGCGATTGCGGTCAACCTGTCCGGGCTGAATTCCCGTATCCCGGTTGTCGCCATCGACGTTGTGCATCTTTGCGGAGTTTGCGCGGTTCCGCTGGGGCTTATTCTCATCGGCGCAACGTTGGCCGACATAATTCTTGAGAAACCCCTGGTCCTTCTGGACCGGCTGGTGACACCGGCCGCATGCATCCTGAGGCTGGCCGTGCTGCCAGCAGCGATGCTATTGATCGCCCGCTACTTGCCCGCAAGTCCCGAGCTGCGGCGAGTGATCGTCATGCAAGCGGCCATGCCGGCCGCCATTCTCCCCGTTGTGATTGCCAAGCACTACGGCGGACGACCGGACACGGCGGCGCAAGTTGCCGTTGCAACGAATTTTCTGGGACTTCTGATAATACCATTTTGGTTGCGGATCGGCCTCACCTGGGCTTCGCAATAGGGGCAGTGAGGGACAGGCACTTCTGCGGGGCTGTCCCTCCGGGCGTGACTTGTGCCTGGAGTTGGTTAGAATTTGGCTATGAGACGGATAATCGGAATCGGTCTTTTCATGGCGATGGCCGGGATTTCAGTTGCGGCCGACGCGGCGCTCCTTCCCATCGAGCAAAAGGTTGAAGAATCGGTGAAGTCGCCGCGGGTCACGGTGGTTCATTTCTGGGCTCCCTGGTGCCCCAACTGCCGGGCCGAACTGGCCGGCAATGCATGGAGTGGATTCATCGGCGCAAACCCCGATGTCAATTTCATCTTTGTCACCATCTGGAACGATTCCGACGGAGCCAAGCTATTAGCTGAAAATGGGTTGGGAACTCAGAAGAATTTCACGCTCATGCTTCATCCGAACGGTTCGCGCCACAAGGCCGACCAGATGAGAACCTTCATGGGAACGCCCGTCAGCTGGATTCCGACCACTTGGGTTTTCAAGGACGGCAAACTCCGGTATGCGATGAATTATGGCGAACTCCATTTCGGCATGTTGCAGCAGCTGGTGCGGGATTCGTCGAACGAATGGAAGCGTTGAATGGTGCAGGATAGGCTGTCCCCTGTTACTAGGACACGAGTCCTAATTACGGCCTTGTAAGAGGATTCGAAATATGAGGCAATTCGAGCCTTAATCCCTATCTGTTTTTCCCATGCCCTCGATTAATGGTTTCCTGACCAAGAACAAGCTGCGGATCGCCACAAATCCGTGCGTCAGCCCTGACTTTTGCCTCGATTGGAAGGCATTGTCGGCCAAAGCGAAAGGGAAGAAGACTGACAGCCTGATCCATTATCAGTTGAGCGGGTTTGAAACGGCCGCCGGCCGTTGGAGCCTGTTTGAGGATCCGCTCACAGGCGATTGCGGTTGGCAGCTGGACGCGGCCGGCCAGGGGAGCGTTAGCGAAGTGCTTTCCGATGGAATCAGCGCGGGACCCGGCCGGGCCATTTTCCCTGCGACGTTTGCCAATCTGCTCAAGATCAAGAATCTGCTGCAAGAGCACGATTCGGCCGCGACTGTCTTCCCGACGGCGTCGGAGCGGCTTGGGCGAAGCACGCTCGGGATTGGGGCGCGTTTCACGACCCTGCATTGGCCCGGAGTGGAATGGGCGATGGCCCACCTGGGGATCGGGATGACCGCCAATCAGAATTCCATACCTCGCGAGCTGGTTTACGATGTGAATGCCATGCTCGAGGGACGGCTCGACACGGTACCCTTTCCTTTCATCGGCACGAACGTTCCCGAGGGGCACCAGGGCCAGAGCGTGGAGGGAATGAGCCACGGCTGCGTGCTGTCGAAACTGAAGACCGGTTTCCACAGGCGCCGGATCGCCTGGAGCTTCAACGCCGATCACCAGCCCATCGGAGGAAAGTTCGACAGTCGCGAGGATCAGCTGGTGAAAGGGTGCGTCCTGGCGAGCTACATCACCTTTGACCTGTCCCCGGAGCTCGCGCTGACGAGCGTTCCCGCCGATGCCGGATCCTGGGTGAAGGCCAGCGTGCCGGCCGACCTCCTTTCCAGCGTCAGGTCGCGCGTCTCGGCGGCCGGGCTGACGCTCAATGAAGCCGAATTCTCCCGCCTCGTCGCCTACGTCTGGCCGGCTATGGAGAAGATGAAGCGGCGCGACGAAAAGTACCGGGCTGCCCGGGCAAGTCTTTTCACGACTCCTGTCGGGCGCGAATACCTGCGGGAACTATCGATCGACGAGCTGCCGGGCCTGACGACTCCGGAGACGACCGCGATCATGCTCTCCCTGTGCGAAGCGCTCGGGATGAAGATCCACTTCATCGCCCCCGCGTTCGGTTTCCAGAAGAACATGCCATATCCCGACAACACCGCATTGAAGGCGCTGATCGAGAAGCAATGGACGGTGTGCGCGAAATTCGGGGCGAGCATCGGGTTTCACTCCGGTTCGGGAAAATCCGGCGAAAACTACCAAATCATGGGCCAGGTCACCGGCCAGCGCCTCGAAATCAAGACCAGCGGACGGTATACCTACGAGATGGGCCGCGCCCTTGCGGCCTCGAAGAACCCTGCGGACCAGGCCCTCTGGAAGGATTGGTACCGGTTCACCCTTGAACTGGCGCTTCTCGGCGCCTTCAGCGCCGATGCGACCGAGCAAAGGATGGCCCGCGTGTTTGTCACCGACGCCCTGGGCAAGTCCGGGAAGCCCGTCGATGTTTTCGGCTCGACCGCCGCCTGCCGCGCAGCACTCGAGGCGCTTCCGGCCAGCCCGGATCACATGTTCTGGTTCGAATACAATTTTCTCTACGTGCTTGCGGCCGGAGGCCGGGCGGAGAAGGCCGCCCTCGGCGACCATACGCCGGCCGGCTACGCCCAGCGCTCGCGTTTCTACGCGGTCAGCGCCGAGGGCCGCCTCAATTACGCGCGCAACGTGGCCCGCTACATCGTTTTTCTCGCGGAGACCACCGGGCTCAGCACGGCGGCGACCTGCGCGAAGGCCCGCGCCCGCCTCGACCAATACTCGGATCTGGACGCCCTCATCGCCGATATCGCAGCATGACCGTCCCTGAGCCCGCCCTGAAACTCACCCGCCCCGTCCATGGCCTTCATCCACGATGATTTTCTGCTCACGACGCCGCAGGCTCGCGAGCTCTATCACGGTTTCGCGAAGAACGAGCCAATTTTCGATTACCACTGCCACCTCTCGCCGGCGCTGATCGCATCCAACCACCAGTTCGCCGACCTCTCCGAGGTCTGGCTCGGAGGGGATCATTACAAGTGGCGGGCGATGCGTTCAAACGGGGTGGACGAGCGCTTTATCACAGGCGACGCCTCCCCCTGGGAGAAATTCCAGGCGTGGGCCGCGACCGTCCCGCACACCCTTCGCAATCCGCTCTACCATTGGACCCACCTCGAGCTGAAGCGCTACTTCGGCGTGGATGCCCTTCTCGGCCCCGCGACAGCCGCCGAGGTCTGGAAGCAGGGTAACGCCCGGCTTGCCGGCATGCGCGTGAGCGATCTGTTCGCCCATTCCAAGGTGGCGGTTGTCTGCACGACCGACGATCCGTCGGACAGCCTCGAGTTGCACGAGAAGATCCGCGCATCCGGACTCAAGACCCGTGTCTATCCGGCTTTCCGGCCGGACAAGGCCCTTGCGGTCGGCGATCCGGCGGCTTTCAACCGCTGGCTCGAGAGATTGGAGGGCGCGGCGGGCGCGACCATCCGCACGTTTGACGACCTTCTTTCCGCCCTCCGGAGGCGGCACGACGCATTCCACGCCGCTGGCGGACGGCTTTCCGACCACGGGCTCGAGACCGCCCTCTCCGAGCCCTGCACGCTTGCGCAGGCGCGGTCCGTCTTCGACACGGCCCGGGCGGGCAGGGTGCCCGCGGCGGAGGACCAGCTGCGGTACGGGTCCTTCCTTATGCTCGAATTCGGCCGCTGGGACGCTGCCCGCGGCTGGACAAAACAGCTGCACCTGGGCGCCCTGCGCAACAACAACGGCCGGCTTCTCGGAAAATTCGGCCCGGACACCGGCTTTGACTCGATCGGCGATTTTCCACAGGCGCGCGCCCTCTCCCGCTACCTCAACGCGCTCGATTCCACCGATGAGCTGCCCCGGACGATCATTTACAACGTGAATCCGATCGATAATTATGCGTTCGGCACGATGATCGGCAACTTCCAGGACGGCTCGATCCCGGGCAAGCTCCAGTTTGGAAGCGGCTGGTGGTTTCTCGACCAGAAGGAGGGCATGGAGTGGCAGATCAATGCCCTGTCCAACCTCGGCCTCCTGAGCCGTTTCGTCGGCATGCTGACCGATTCGCGGAGCTTCGTCAGCTACCCGCGGCACGAGTACTTCCGCCGCGTGCTCTGCAACCTCCTTGGAGCGGACATGGACCGGGGCGAGGTCCCCCCGGACATGGCGCTTGTCGGCGGAATGGTGAAGAATATCTGCTTTGCAAACGCCCGCGACTATTTCCGGCTTGAACTTGCGCCGGAGTTCGCCGTGAAGAAGTAGATGGCACCTCTCCCTTCGATCGCTTTTGTCGGCACCGGAGTCATGGGCCGCAGCATGGCCGGCCATCTGCAGCGGGCCGGCCACCCTTTGCACGTCCACAACCGGACTAGGGAAAAGGCCCAGGCTTTGCTTGACGCGGGAGCCCAGTGGCATGATTCGGCGGGTTCTGCGGCATCGGCGGCGGACATCGTCATAACGATGCTCGGATTCCCGATCGACGTCGAACAGAGCTACTTGGGACCCGGCGGAATTGTCGAACGGGCCCGGCCCGGCGCCCTCCTCATCGACATGACGACTTCGAGCCCGGTCCTCGCGCGGCGGATTGCAGAGGCGGCGGGACGGCGCGGGCTGGATTCGCTCGACGCCCCGGTCTCCGGCGGCGATGTGGGCGCTCGCGAAGCACGGCTTGTGATCATGGTTGGGGGCGAAGAAGCGGCGTTTGCGAGGGGCAAGCCGCTGTTCGAGCTCATGGGCAAGAATATCGCAAGGCATGGCCCTTCGGGATCGGGCCAATACTGCAAGATGGCGAATCAGATCGCAGTCGCGGTCGCGATGGTGTCTTGGGTCGAGGCGCTTGCCTACGCCCGCAAAGCCGGTCTGGACCCCGAGCGGGTCCACGCGAGCATAAGCGGCGGAGCGGCGGGCAGTTGGGCCATGACCAACCTGGCGCCGCGCGCCCTGGCCGGCAATTTCGCGCCCGGCTTCTACGTGAAGCACATCATCAAGGACATGCGGATCGCCCTCGAGTCCGCGGCGGAGATGAAGCTCGACCTGCCGGGCCTCGCCGTCGCGAAGCAGCTCTACGACAGGGTGGCCGTCAGCGGCTGGGACGAGTGCGGCACCCAGGCATTGTACCGCCTGTACGTTTCCCAGTAATGCCCGCATGAAGATCTCCGGGGATTTCCGCGCGCGCACCTTGGCCGGCCAATGGCTGGCCGGAACGTTCATCAATCTCGGCTCCCCGGTTGCGACCGAGGTCGCGGGCAACGCCGGCTTCGACTGGCTGCTGATCGACCATGAGCATGGGCCGGGCGGGGAGGAGACCCTCCTGCACCAGCTTCAGGCCGCCGCCGCCACGCCCGTCGTCCCCATTGTGCGGATTGCCGCGAACGAGCCGGTCCGCTTCAAGCGGGTTCTCGATTTGGGCGCGCACGGCGTGATGGTGCCCTATGTGAACAACGAGGCCGACGCGAAAGCCGCCGTCGCGGCCCTGCGGTATCCGCCGCGGGGCAATCGGGGTGTCGCCAAATTCCACCGCAGCGCGGGATTCGGCCAGGATTTCGAGCAATACTACCTCCACGCGCATGAATGGCTCGTCCTGGTGGCGCAGGTGGAGACTGTCGAAGCGGTGGCCTCTGCCGAAGCCGTTGCCGCGGTTGACGGGATCGACGTCCTCTTTGTCGGGCCGACGGACCTCAGTTACAACATGGGGATTCGCGACCAGCTCGACCATCCTCGTTTCGACGAGGCCCTGCGGCGCGTGGCCGCCGCGGCCCGGCGCTCGGGAAAGGCGGCCGGTATCCTCGTCCAAAACGCGGCCCTGGTGGAAAAATGCCGGGACCTCGGCTTCACTTTCATGGCCCTGGGTTCCGACGGGGGTTCGGTCAATTCAGGCCTGCGCCAGAACGCGGCAACCCTGAGGGCGTCAGGAAAGTGAGGGCGGGGAATCGGCCCGGATGCCGTCCAACCCAGCAACCTATGGATCCCATCGAAATCAAACTGCAGGAACTCGGGCTGGCCCTGCCCCCGCCCCCGTCGCCCGCGGGCAGCTACGTGCCCTATCGGATCAACGGCAATACGCTTGTCCTTGCAGGTATCATCAGTTCAAGCGACGGAAAGGCGCATGCGGGCCAGGTCGGCAAGGATCAGACAATCGAGGCAGGATACGCGGCGGCCCGGGTGTGCGCGCTCAACGCGCTTGCGTCGATCAAGGCTGCCCTGGGCAGGCTCGACCGGGTCTGCGAGTTCATTCTTGTGAACGGATACGTCAACGGCGTGGCGGGCTTTGACGGGAGCCCGCAGGTAATCAATGGGGCGAGCGACCTTTTCGTGAAGGTCTACGGCGACGCCGGAAAGCACGCCCGTGCCGCCGTCGCCGTGGCCGGCCTGCCCCGAAACGCGACGGTCGAAATCCAGGTCACCGTGCGTTTCGAGTAGGCAACACCTCACCGCGGCCCGCCCTGGGCAAAATAACGCGCGCGCAGCCGCAGTCCGTTGAGCCGGATGAATCCGGTCGCGTCGCTCTGGTTGTACCAGCTCTTCACGCCCTCCATCGAGGCGATGCGCGGATCGTAGAGCGAGTGCTTTGACTTGCGCCCGCAGGTGATGATGTTGCCCTTGTAGAGCTTGAGGCGCACCGTGCCCGAAACGTGGCGCTGGCTCTCGTCCACCAGCGCCTGGAGCGCCTCGCGTTCGGGCGCAAACCAGAAGCCGTAGTAAACGAGTTCGGCGTATTTCGGGATCAGCGAATCACGCAGATGCATGACCTCGCGGTCCATGGTGAGAGACTCGACCTGGCGGTGGCCGTGCATGAGGATGGTCCCGCCGGGGGTTTCATAGACGCCGCGCGACTTCATGCCCACAAAACGGTTCTCGACCAGGTCCACCCTGCCGATGCCGTGGCGGCCGCCAAGCTTGTTCAGGGCCTTCAGAACGCCCGCCGGCGTGAGCCGCCGGCCGTCGACCGCGACGCAGTCGCCCCGCTCGAACTCGAGTTCGACGTGCTCCGGCCGGTCCGGGGCCTCTTCGGGAGATACGGAGAGCTTGAACATCCCCTTGTTGCTCTTCGTGGTCGGATCGAACCACGGATCCTCAAGGATGCCCGCCTCGTAGGATATGTGCAGGAGGTTGCGATCCATCGAGTAGGGCTTCTTCAGGGATGCCGCGACGGGAATACCGTGATCCCGGCAGTAGGCGATCATCTCGGCGCGACCCGGGAAGCGCTCGCGAAATGAATCGATCCTCCAGGGGGCTATGATGTTCAGCCGCGGCGCAAGCGCCATGCAGGTGAGTTCAAAGCGGCATTGGTCGTTGCCCTTGCCGGTCGCCCCGTGGGCGACCGAGTCGGCCTTCTCCCTTTTGGCCAATTCGATCTGGGCCTTGGCGATCAGCGGGCGCGCGATCGACGTGCCGAGGTGGTACTGGCCCTCGTAGACCGCGTTTGCGCGGATTATCGGGTAGATGAAGTCGCGGGCGAATTCCTCGACCAGATCGAGCGTGAAATGCTTTGTCGCGCCCGTCTTGCGCGCCTTTGCAGGCAGGCCGCGCAGTTCCTCTTCCTGGCCGATGTCGGCGGAGAACGTGACGATTTCGGCGTCATACGTCTCACCGAGCCATTTCAAGATGACGGACGTGTCTAGGCCGCCTGAGTAAGCGAGGACTATTTTCATGGGCAATTGATCATGGGCAATCTACCATAGGAGCCGGGTCGAAACACGGAGAAACTCCGCCCGGCCTGCGCCTGGGATCACTTCCGGGCTGATTCGGCGAGGACTGTCAGAATTGCCTTCTGAACGTGCAGGCGATTTTCAGCCTCGTCGAAGACAATTGACCGGGGGCTGTCGAGAACCTCCTGCTCGACCTCTTCGCCCGGGTGGGCCGGCAGGCAATGCATGAAGAGAGCGTCCGGCTTGGCGGCCGACAAGAGTTTCAGCGTGACCGTGTAGGGCCGCATCCGCGCCATGCGGGCAGCGGCCCCGTCCTCCTGCCCCATGCTCGTCCACACGTCGGTGTATACCAGATCGGCTCCGGCCACCGCCTCAAACGAATCGGTTGTGAAGTTGTACTCAACCGGCCTGCCCTCGGCCTTCAGCAAGGCATTGATCTTCGGACCCGGAGCATGGCCTGCAGGCCCGGCGAGAGAGATCTTCATGCCAAAGATGCTCGCCGCGAGGATCCAGGAATTGGCCATATTGAAGCTGGCGTCTCCGAGGAACGCGATCTTCCGCCCCCGCAGCGCGGCGATAAGATCGCCGTCCGATCCAGCCCACCGCTCCGCGGCTGAGAACGCATCCGAAAGGCTCTGGCAGGGGTGCAGAAAATCGGTCAGGGCGTTGATGACGGGCACGGTCCCGGAGGCGGCCAGCCTTTCAACCTCGCCGTGGTCAAACGTCCTGACAATGAGCCCGTGAACGTACCGCGAAAGGACGCGCGCCGTGTCCTCGATCGTCTCTCCGCGGCCGAGTTGGATGTCATTCTTGTTCAGAAATATGGCGTTGCCACCAAGTTCGTGAATGCCGACCTCAAAGGAAACGCGGGTTCGCGTGCTGGACTTCGAGAAAATGAGAGCCCACGTCTGACCGGCCAGGACCTTGGACGCCTTGCGCCCGCGCTCGCCCTTCAACTTCCGGGCCAGTGCGAACACGTGCCCAAGCTCCAGCGGCAGCAAGTCGGTCTCCTTTAGGAAGTGTTTCATCGACTGAAACGTTAATGTCTAACGTCTCATCCGGCCCCAGACGAGCGGAAAAGGGCGGGGGACAGCCTCCCCAGCGGGGACAGGCCCTTGTTGGATTAGCGCCAGACTGCCTCGAGTCGGCTACGGAAAGTACTTTTTATCCAGATGGAGAAAGAGATACGCGCCTTCGGGATCGGCCTCGACCTGGATGGCTTTGCCGGGAACGCCGACTTGCCCGGCGAGCAGCACCAGTTCGGATGCATCGCGGTGGTGGAGACGCCAGCCCAGGAGATTCATATAGTCCCGCGATGGATTTGCGCGCGAAAAACTGCCCGAAACAAGCCTGCCGCCGGGCAGAAGGAGGTGCCAAAGCCGGCGCAGAATGCTGACCAGGTTCAAGTCGTCCAGGTAATCGAATAGCCCGCAGGCCCAGATCAGATGGGGCTCTGCGGCTTGAAAGCCGAGGGGGTTGGCCTGCTGATATTCCACCCGACCGGCCACTGGCGCACAGATCCCCGCAGCATAGGCGACGGCCCTGGCGTCGGGATCCAAGTAGGTGCAGAAAACCCGGCTCGCCGGGTTTTCCGCAAAATACTCGAGCAATTCGCGACCAGGGCCGCCGCCGGGGCAAAGCAGCCGCAAACGCGGCAAACGGTTGTCGAAATCCGCCTCCGCCTGCGACAGCCATGAGCGAAAAAAGGCTTTAGCATTGCGCAATGCGCGGATTGCGGGCTGCCCGTGGAAGAAGACATCCCATCTGGCCAGCGCTGGATCGGCGCAAGTGCAGCCTTTGTAAATGCAGTCGAGCAGTTCAAAATCACCCGGATATCCGAATCTTTGCGCCAGGACCACTCCCTGCATCGTTGCGCTCGAGAATGCAGCGGGCTCCAAGTTTGCAAAAAGACTGCGAAGGTCGGCCCTTGATACTTTTCGGTCTCTGACTGCCGCCGCCGCCTTGCGGAAGAAGTCCGACAACCCTGCATTGTCGGCTGGCTCGGGCCCGCCCCGCATCGCAATCCGGCCGAGAAACTCCGCCCAGGCGCCAGGCAGCCCCGGACTGACGCAACTGCGAATTTCGCCCGGCGCAGCCATCCGTCACGAATGTCATGAACGGTTCATAACCGTCAACAACGTTCCTGCATGCAGACTTCCCCGCCGGGATTGCGGTTCCCGCTGCGAAACAAGCCCTCAGGTCCCTGCCGAGAGAACCGAGCGAATGATCTCCACGGAACGCGCGAGGTCCTCGGCGGTTGCAATCAGGGGCGGCAGCAGCCGGAGCACGTTGCCTCCCGCCGAAAGAGCGAGCAGGCCCTTTTCGCGCATGGCCGCAAGATAGGGCGCGGGTTCTCCCGCCATCTCGATTCCAACCATGAAACCGAGCCCGCGCACGCCGCGCACGCGGGCCGGAAAATCGACTGAAAGCTGTCTCAGGCTCTCAAACCAGGGACCCGCGGCCGCAGCAACGTGGGCCAGGAGCTTCTCCTTCTCCATCACGTCGAGAACGGACAGCGCCGCAGCGCAGGCGAGGGGAGTGCCCCCGAACGTGGTCCCGTGGCTGCCCGGATGAAACAAGTCCGCCGCCCGCTCCCCGACCCACATGGCGCCAATCGGGAATCCGCCTCCCAGGCCCTTGGCCATCGCGATCCCGTCCGGCCTGACCCCCGAATGTTCGATTGCAAAGAACCGGCCGGTCCGGCCAATGCCGGTCTGGACCTCATCGACGAGAAGGAGAAGATTGTTGCGGTCGCAGAGGCGGCGCAGGCCGATAAGAAACTCGGCCGCGCATGGTCGGACTCCCCCCTCTCCCTGGATTGTTTCAACGAGTATGGCCGCGGTTTCGTCGTCGACCAAGGCCTCGAAGCTAGCCAGATCGTTCAATTCGCCAAAGGAGAAGCCCGGCGTCATGGGACGGAACCCATGCTGGATCTTTTCCTGCGGGGTGGCGCTCATTGCACCGAAGGTCCGGCCGTGAAAGGCATGATTTGCGCAGATGACCTTGTAGCACCGGCCCTCTTCTCCGCCGGCCTTTTGCATGCCGTGCAGCCGCGCGAGTTTGATCAGGCCCTCATTCGCCTCGGCCCCGCTGTTGCAGAAGAAGACGCGCCCGGGCCCCGCGTAGCCCACGAGGCGCCTGGCAAGCTCCCCCTGGTTGGGATTGCGGAAAAGATTGCTTGCGTGGATG
>Ga0302320_10001005_pt1 | contig 67678 bp, 57 predicted proteins | sample Bog_T0_3_FD_202130 | JGI IMG/M metagenome (GOLD analysis project Ga0302320, IMG submission 202130) | Peat permafrost microbial communities from Stordalen Mire near Abisko, Sweden - Bog_T0_3 | ecosystem: Environmental > Terrestrial > Soil > Wetlands > Peat | place: Sweden: Abisko, Stordalen Mire...
GCGACGCTATCCAGCGCGAGATGAGCCGTGGCGGACAGGTTTTCTTCCTGCACAACCGCGTGATGACCATCGAGACGATGCGCACGAAATTGCAATCGCTTGTGCCGAAGGCGCGCATCGTGGTCGGCCATGGGCAAATGGATTCCGACGAACTCGAGGAAGTGATGACGAAATTCGTGAACGGCGATGCCGATGTGCTGCTTTCCACCACCATCATCGAGAGCGGCCTCGATATTCCGAATGCGAACACCATCATCATTGACCGCGCCGACCGTTTTGGTTTGAGCGATTTGTATCAATTGCGCGGGCGCGTCGGGCGTTACAAGCATCAGGCTTACGCGTATCTGCTGCTGCCGCGCCACGCGAGCCTGCTCAACGACGTGCGCAAGCGCATCAGCGCCATCCGCCAATACTCCACGCTCGGCAGCGGCTTCAAGATTGCCATGCGCGATCTGGAAATTCGCGGCGCGGGAAATCTGCTCGGCGCGGAGCAAAGCGGCCACATCACCGCCGTCGGGTTTGAACTTTACTGCCAGTTGCTCAAGCAAAGCGTCGGCGCGTTGAAGGGCGAGAAAGTAAAGCCGCGCGTGGAAGTGCGGATTGCGTTGGATTTTCTTGGCGACGCCAGCACCCTGCCTGAAAATTATGTTACCGAGCCGCACCATCGCATCGAGATTTACCGCAAGCTCGCACAGGCCACCGACAAACCCGTGCTCGAAGCCTTGCAGAAGGAATTGCGCGACCGGTTCGGCCCGCTGCCGCCGCCGGTGGAACTGCTGCTGGCCGTGGGCGAACTGAAAATTCTCGCCAGCGACAAGGCCGTGACCGCCATCGAGGTGGACGACAACAAATTGATGCTCACGCGCCACGGCGATTTCATCACGCTTGGCGGCAAATTCCCGCGCCTGAGGAAGAAGGATGCCAAGGCGCGCTTGAAGGAGATCAAGCGGCTGTTGCTTGCGCTCTAGCACCGTTTCCGCCACGCCAAAACCTCTCCACGCCATCTTTACAGGCCATTTTTAGCCGTTCCATTGACTTTGGGGGATGTTCCGCGACTTTGGCGGGATGTCCCTGAATTTTTACGGAACACCCCTGATATGTTGCGGGACGTTCCTATAAGTCTAGGGGATGTTCCTATAAATGAATGGGATGTTCCCTGATTGTGCCGGAACGTTCCGACATGTTATAGGAATGTTCCGTGAAAGATACGGGATGTTCCTTAAACAATGCGGAACGTTCCGCCAATATCGCGGAACGTGAATAATGCACCGGAGCATGCAGTTTTAGCTTAAAAACATGACATATTAACCTCCAACCAACTCACAAAACCCATGGCCAAAGGCGATTTAATCTTCAAGGGCGACCTCGCGTTCGGGGCGCAGATGAAAACGTTCAAGAACAACATCGGCCCAGTGGCCGCCAGCCTCGGGCTGACACCGGCGCAGGTGGCGCAGCAGGCGGCGGACTCCGATTATTATAATTATGTGCTCGCCTGCCAGAACATGGTGCTGTCCCACTCCAAGGCATGGACGGCGCTGAAGAAAATTGCCCGCTCAGGAAAGGTGTCGGGCGAGTTCAACGGGCTGGAACTCCTCGCGCTGCCCGATCCGTTGCCGCCAGTGGCACCGGGCGTGGAGCGGCGGTTCCGCGCGCTGTTGCGGCAGGTGAAGGCCAGCACCAATTACAGTCCGGCCACGGGCGAGGGGCTGGGCATCGAGGCCGCGCACCATACCCCGCCCGATTTCACGGCGCTCCAGCCGGTGATTTCCGTGAGCGTCAGCGGCAATCAGGTGCTGGTGGGCTGGGGCTGGCAGGGCCACCGAGTGTTTCTGGACCAGTGCGAGATCCAGGTGGACCGCGGCGACGGCAAAGGCTTTGTGCTGCTGACCTACGCCACCGTGCCCGGTTACACGGACAAGACGCCGTTTCCCGTGCAGCCGGTGAAATGGTTTTACCGCGCCATCTACCGCGTGTCCGACGCGCAGGTGGGCCAGTGGAGCAACGTCACCGGCGTCACCGTGCCGCCGTGACTGGTTTGCGCCGGGGCGCTGAAAATAGCCCAGCCTTTCAAGGCTGGGGATTTGGGCGCATCGAAGTCAAAAGTCACGGCGGGACGGAAGAATGATTCTTTCGTCCCTGTGGGACTTGAGGAGTTTGGGACCAACGCAACCCAGCACTGAAGTGCCGGGCTATTTTCCCGGAGAAAAAAACGCTGGACAGAAATTGGCAAGTCCGCTTTGATAAACCCATGCTGACAAAGGCCATGGCAAAAACAACTGTGCATGCTCCCGTGCACGACGAGCGGACTACCCTCTGTTAGGCCGCTCGAAGGTCATGCACTATGTTCACATTCTTTGACCTTTTGAAGCTTGTTGGTGTCGTTGTCGGAATTGCGTTCGGCGTGGCTGGCGGCGCAAGGGTTTTCGGAGTTGTTGGAGGTATCACTGGCGCGCTTGTTGGCGGCTACTTGGGTTTTGTCCTGGGGCGCATTCCAGAGGACAAGGCGATGCGTTCAGTCGTTCGGCAACTCCGCCGCAAGAGTGTGGCAGAGTTGAGAGCATATCTTCATAGCCCGAAATGTCCGACACCGAATTGCGTGCTCTTGGAGTTGCACCAAAGAGGTGAAGATATTCTTCAAGAGCTTCCCATCGTTTTGGACCTACTCGTTTCAGAGGATGTGGGGAGGCGGGGTTTCGGCTGGGCTGCACTCGCTTCGGCATTTCCAGAGTTGGCGGGGCAGGTTCGCGATTACCGCATCGGAGACTCAATTGACGAATGCAAACGCAAGGTAGAGACACTCAGACGAGCGGTTTAGTTTCACAATTGAAGTGCGGAAAAAGAGTTAGCCGAAAAGACTCGCGGCGGTTTCGTTTCCAATTCATTTTAACGGGGTGCATCTGGCTCATTTGCGGCTGTAGCCTTTTGCTTAACTGAACTTCAAATAAATCCCCTTCAGGTATTCCGCTTCCTTGAAGGTCGCCGGGTGGTCCGGCGCATGGCGCGCGGTTTTTATTTCCGCAAATCGCCGCCCGGAATTTACCGCTGCTTGCCGGACGGCGCCGAAAAATTCATCGGCGCTGACGTGCGCCGAACACGAGCACGCCACCAGAACGCCGTCGCCCGTCAAACGCCGGATGCCGTTTTCCGCAAGACTGGCATAGGCGCGAATCGCCCCGGCGCGTTCCGTCTCACGCTTCGCGAGGGACGGAGGATCAAGAATAATCAGCCCAAATTTCGGGGAATCGCCGCCTGCCAGCCATTCAAAGGCGTCAGCCTGCACGCGTTCGTGAGGGCATTGAGCGATCATTTTATCGGCAACGTTGAGTTTGAAGTTGCGTTCCGCCGACTCCAGCGCGTGGGCGCTGATGTCCAGGTCTGTCACCGATTTTGCCCCGCCGCGAGCGGCATAAAGCGAGAAGCCGCCGGAAAAGCTGAACGCGTTCAACACCTCGCGCCCGCCGGCAAGGGTTTCGACCTCGCACCGGTTCTCGCGCTGGTCGAGAAAAAATCCGGTCTTCTGACCGCGAACCACATCGGCTTCAAAGTGGATTCCATTTTCCAGAAAGACGACGGTCCCGGCTGCGGCTGAACCGGATAAGATTTCACCGTCCGCTTTGGGCTCAACAAACTTCGCCGCCGCGCCTTGGAGATTACGGCTTAAACGCAGGACAATTTGTCCGGGCTGAAGTCGGTCGCGGATCAGCGGGGTGATTTGTCCAAGCATCGGCAGCCAGGCGGCAGTGTAAAGTTTCACCACGCACGTCTGGCCGTAGCGATCCAGAACGAGGCCGGGCCAGCCGTCGCTTTCGCCATTGATCAGACGATAGCCCGTCGTGCGCTCGTCAAACAACGGTTTGCGGCGGTCAATCGCGGCTTCAAACCGCTTTTGCCACCAGGCCGCGTCAATGTTTTGCGGCTTGCCAGCGTGAAGCACGCGCACGCGGATTGGCGATTCCGGATCGAAAAATCCAACGGCAAAGAACTTGTCCGTCCGGTCAAAAATCACCGCCAGTTCGCCCGACACGCCCTCGCGGTTTTGCTCGCGCACGCTGTCGGAGAATACCCACGGATGTCCGGCACGAATCCGGTTTTCAGCAGCAGTAGTGATGCGCAGTCGCAATCGCGGCAACTTTTCCTGGGCATTTTTGTCGGCAAAGGGTTTCACACGTTTCAACCGATTTTCATCCACACCGTTTTCAAATATGCCGGTTCGGCGCGGTTGATGGGGAAATCCGGCGGCTGCGGGACGTAATGCCGATGCAGGATTTTCCGTTTCGCGGCGCGAACCGCCGCTTCCACGGTCGCGAGAAATTCTTCAGGCGGCCAATCCGCCGCGTTCGTGGAGGCAAACAGGATTCCGCCAGGCTTGAGGACGGGCAGGGCGGCGGTGACGAGATTGCCGTAATTTTTTTCTGCGCGGAACGTGCCGTGCTCTTTCGATTGAGAAAACGTGGGCGGGTCGAGCACGACGGCGTCGAACGCACGGTCCTTCTTCGCCAGCCGCCGTAGCCAGTCGAACGTGTCGCCGAAAATGAAATCGTGCGCCGCCGGATCAAGGCCGTTCAACGCGAAGTTGCGCTTGCCCCATTCGAGATATTTTTTCGAGAGATCGAGGCTGGTCGTCCGCGCGCCGGCCTTGGCTGCGCAAACGGAAAAACCACAGGTGTAGGAGAAACAGTTTAGGAGATGGAAGTTGGAAGCTGGGAGTTGAGGGAAATTGGCGGCGATGTGGCCGGTGAGCAGGCGCTGGCGGTTGTCGCGCTGGTCGAGGAACAGCCCGACGGAATAGCCTTCGTTGAAACTCAACTCAAAGCGGACGCCGTTCTCCAGAATCTCAAACCGCTCCGGCGCGGCTTCGCCGAAGACAAGCTGCGGCGAAACCTCGGCGGTGGTGGAACAGCGAAGCTGGCGCGAAAGAATTTTGTGATACGCGCCTCGAGTGGAAAAAGTTTTGGCAAGCCGCGACAATTCTTCCTGCTGCTTCGCGCTCAACTGCGATTCGGATTGCGAGAGCAGGAAGTCGCCGAGTTTTTCCACAAACCAGCCCATCCAGCCGTCACTCGCGCTGTGAATCAGACGGAAGGCATTTGTCGTATCCAGCTCAATGATGGCGGTGCGCAGTCCGAGCCGTGGTTCTTTGTCGAAATCCACCGGGACGGCAATTTTTACAGGCTCGCCGGTGGCCGGATGCGTGAAGGCAATTTCCGTCGCGTGTAAGAAAACTCGCGACGATGCCGTGCCACCGTAAAGCGTGTCGCCGAGAATCGGGAAGCCGCTTTCCGCCGCGTGGACGCGGATCTGGTGCGTGCGCCCGGTAAACGGATCGGCGGCCACCATTTTCAAACCCACGCTGTGGACCGCGAATTTGGCATCCGCGACAGACGTGAATTTTGTTTCCGCAATTTCTCCGCCGTGCCGGCTGGCGTATTTTTCGCCAACACGGACGAGCGTGGTTTTCACGGTGAATTCTTTTGCCGGCACGGCGCGGTCAGTGAGCAGGAGATATTTTTTGCGGACGCGGCGGCCGGTGAACTGTTCCGTCAGAGACTTGTTGGCCAGCGGCGTTTTTCCGAAGACAAGGACGCCGCTGGTTTCCTTGTCGAGCCGGTGCAGGATGGCGAGTGTGGCCCAGCGCGCCTCGCGTTGTTTCAGCCAGTCGTAAATGCCTTCGCCGGCAAATGGCGCGGGCGAATGCGTGTTCCAGCCGGCGGGTTTGTGAACCACCAGCAGATGTTCGTCTTCAAAAATCACGCACGGAACCACGCGGCATGAAAACATTTTCCGCGGTTGAAATGAAGTTTTGAATTTTGTCGCGTTGAAAAAACTCGCGGACGAGCGCGGCGCAATTCATTTTATCCGCGTGCATCTGGCCTATTTACGACTTCGCGACTTCCGCAATTACACGCGGCTGGACGCGGATTTCGCGCCCGGCTTCCACCTGCTGCTCGGCGACAACGCACAGGGCAAGACGAACATCCTCGAAGCGATTTATCTCATGGCCACGCTGCGGTCGTTCCGCGGCGTGGGCGGCGCGCAGATGATCCGGCACGGCGCGAAGGGTTATTTCGCCGGCGGCAACGTGGTGGGCCAGGGCGGCCACGAAATCAAAATCTACTGGTCGGCGCATGAACGCAAACTGGCGCTGGACGGCCAGCCGGTGAAACGGCTCGCAGATTATTTCGGCACGCTGCGCGCGGTGGTGTTTTGCACGGAGGATTTGCAACTGGTCAAGGGCGCGGCGCGCGCGCGGCGGCGGTTTCTGGATTTGCTGCTGGCGCAGACGCGGCCTGATTATCTGCCGCTGCTCCAGCGTTACATGCACACCGTCCGCGCCCGCAACGCGCTGCTCAAGCAGCGCGCGGTGGACGAGGCCGCGCTGGAGAGTTTCTCGCTGGAACTGCTGAAGCTCGGCGAGGAAATCATCCGCGCCCGCCGCGAGCTGGCACCGAAATTTTCCCCGCTGGCGCGGCTGGCGTATCGGCGCATCTCCAACGACGCGGAGGAATTGCGCATTGAATATCTGCCGAGCGTGAAGAAGGATTTCGCCGTGGAACTCGCGCAATCGCGGGCGCGGGAGCGGACGTATCGCTCCACGCTGGTCGGGCCGCACCGTGACGATTTGCAGTTGCTGCTCAAGGAAAAATCCGCCGCGCAATTCGGCAGCGAAGGCCAGAAACGGACGCTGGCCATCGCGTTGAAGATGGCGCAGGCGGAGTTTCTCGGGGGCATCCACGGTTCGCCGCCGATTCTGCTGATTGACGATGTGATGGGCGAACTGGATCTGAAGCGGCGCAGCGGTTTCCTGCCGCTGCTGGAGCAGGCGCGCAGGGCGAGCGGCCAGGTGTTCATGACCGCCACCGAAGAGAACTGGCCGAGCGAAATCGGGAAGGATTTGCAGCGGTGGGAAGTTCAGGCCGGGAATCTCAAGAAGATCTAGCCGCGAAAAGGCGCAAAAGGCACGGAGCAGAAACTCATTTGCGCATTTTGCGCTTTTTTGCGGCCAATTGATTGTTAGCTTTTCCCCATGCGAATTTTGTCAGGCATCCAGCCCAGCGGCACGCTGCATCTCGGAAATTATTTCGGGATGATGCGGCCCGCAATCGAGCTTCAGGAAAAGGGCGAGACGTTTTATTTCATCGCGGATTATCATTCGATGACGTCGCTGACCGACGCTGCCGCGCGGCGCAAAAATACTTTGGATGTGGCGCTGGATTTTCTGGCGTGCGGTCTTGACCCGAAACGGACGGTTTTCTTCCGTCAATCCGACGTGCCGGAAGTGACCGAACTGACATGGCTGCTCTCGACGGTGACGCCGATGGGATTGCTCGAACGCGCGCACAGCTACAAGGACAAGATTGCGAAAGGCATCGCGCCGAGCCACGGACTGTTTGCGTATCCGGTGCTGATGGCGGCGGACATCTTGATTTACGATTCCAACATCGTTCCCGTCGGTCGCGATCAGAAGCAGCACGTCGAGATGACGCGCGACATCGCCATCAAGTTCAACGAGCAATACAGCCAGACGTTTGTGATTCCCGAACCGCAAATCCGCGACGAGGTCGCCGTGGTGCCGGGCACGGACGGCCAGAAGATGAGCAAGAGCTACGGCAACACCATCGAGATTTTCGGCGACGAAAAGGCCATCCGCAAAAAAATCATGGGCATCACGATGGATTCGCGCACGCCCGCCGAACCCAAGCCCGACGCGGAGAAGAATCTCGCCGTGCAGCTATTGAAGCTCGTCGCGCCGGCCGAGGTTGGAAAAGATTTTGAAAATCGTCTGCGCGCCGGCGGACTCGGCTATGGCGATTTGAAGAAGGCGTTGTTCGAGAATTACTGGAATTATTTCGCCGACGCGCGGAAGAAACGCGCAGAACTTGCAGCGAATCTGGATTACGTGAACAAAATCCTCGCGGATGGGGCGACGAAAGCGCGCACACTGGCGCAGACCGTTTTGAAACGTGCTAGAAAAAATTGTGGGTTGGAATAGGACAGACGCGCCGCCTGCCCTACATAATTTTCAGCTTCGGTGGATCCTGTGAATCCGCCAAACTGACCGGCTCGCGCCTGGCATTGACCACACGATAAAACCTTTGCGCCCGGCACCCGGCTCCAACATTATCCGGCCATGATTCAACAACGCTGGCTCCGCATCATCCCGGTGGCGCTGATCATGTATACGATCTCGTATGTGGATCGGACCAATGTATCGCTGGCGCTGGATCCAAAGATTTCCAGCATGATGCATGACCTGCTTATGGATGACCGGATGAAAGGGCAGGCGGCGGGCATTTTTTTTCTCGGTTACGTTCTGCTGCAGATTTCAGGCGGCCATCTGGCGGGCCGCTGGAGCGCGAAAAAGCTGGTCAGCCTGTGTCTGGTTTTTTGGGGCGTGTGCGCGGCGGGCTGTGGTTTGGCAAAGTCATTCCATCAATTTGAAGTGACGCGCTTTTTTCTGGGCATGGCCGAAAGCAGCGTGTTTCCCGCCACGCTGGTTTTGCTGGCGCACTGGTTTCCCAGCGCCGAACGCGCGCGGGCAAGCGCGTATTGGAATTTGTGCCAGCCGCTCGCCGTCGCCGCGTCCGCACCGTTCACCGGCTGGCTGCTGGGCGCGTATGGCTGGCAGACCATGCTGATTCTGGAGGGCGCGCTGCCGTTCCTCTGGCTGCCTATCTGGTGGTTTTACATCAGCGACCATCCGCGCGACGCGAAATGGATTTCAGCGGAGGAAAGAAACTTTCTGGAAACCACGCTGGAACGCGAAGCGGCGCAGCTGGAGCCGCCGGTGAAAATTCCGTTCTGGCAGCGGCTCGCGCGGCGCGAAATTCTGGTGATGATCGTCATGAATTTTCTCCACAATGCGGCGGCCTATGGCTGCATGACTTTTTTCACGGACGGCTTGAAGACGAAGAGTTTCAGCGCAGTGCAGTATGGGTTTTTATTTGCCGCGCCCTATGCCGTCACCGCCGTCATCATGGTGCTCAACTCGTGGCACTCGGACAAAACGCGCGAACGGCGCGCCCATGTCGCGCTCGTTTATACAATGAGCGGCGCGAGCCTGATGTTGAGCGTGCTGACGAGGGAGCATTTCTGGTTGTCCTATGCCTTCATGTGCCTCGCCATTCCCGGCCCGTTCGCCGCGCTCGCGCCATTCTGGGCGATTCCCACTGAAACCCTGCCGCGCAATGTTTTTGGCCCGGTCATCGGCCTCGTCAACGCGTTCGGCAATACCGGCGGCTTTTTCGGGCCTTACATCGTCGGCTGGCTGAAGAATTCATATCACAGCACCGCGATTCCGTTCAATGCGCTGGGAATCGGGATGCTGGTCGCCGCCGCGCTTGCTTTCTTGCTGCCGAAACCCGCGCAGGAAATTCAATCCAGCCGTCTGATGCCCAATGCCTGAACCAGCGCGGCGACAATTTCTTCGGGCGTCATTTCGCAACTGAACGTCAGCGCGTCCGACGGCGTCTCGAGCGCCGCCAACTGGCTGTCCAGCAAACCCGGCGGCATGAAATGACCGCGCCGCGATTTCAGCCGTTCCTCCAGCAATGTCTGGGGGCCGGTGAGATGGACGAACCTGACGCGCGGGTCGCCACCTTGAAGCCGTTCGCGGTATTTGGCTTTTAACGCCGAACACGTCAGCACGGCAAATTCGTTGGCTGCCAGCGCGCGAGTGACAATTTCCCTCAAGGTTTGCAGCCATTGTTCGCGATCGCCATCGGTCAAGGGGATGCCACTGCGCATCTTGGCGATGTTTGCGGGCGGATGGAGTTCATCTCCCTCATAAAACACCGCGCCGGTTTTCTTTGCAAACAGAGATGCGACCGTCGTTTTGCCGCTGCCGGCCACACCCATGAAAATCAACACCTGCGGGCGGTGAAACGGCGCGGTTTTCACATGATTTTCAATTTCGGCAAATCCTGCGAATCCACCAAGCCGACCGGCTCTTTCCTCGCGTTGACTACAATCAAATCGTCGATGTTCCGTTCATTGAATATTTTCAGGGCTTCAACCGCCAAGGCCTCGTGACAGATGCAGATCGGATTTCGCGTCATCACCTGTTTTAAGGGCCGCGAAAGGAGGTTTTCATCAACCGCCATGTGACGGCGGAAATCACCGTCGGTGAATACGCCAGTGAGTTTGCCGCGCGTATTGACCACGCTCAAACTGCCGGACTTGGCCCGCGTCATCACCAGCAGTGATTCCTTGACCGTAAGATTTTCATCCGCAATGGCGTTGCGATTGCCCGTGCGCATGATGTCGCCGACCTTGAGAAGCATCGCGCGTCCAATCGCGCCGGACGGATGCAGTCGGGCGTAATCCTTTTGCTTGAAGCCGCGCGCCTGTAACACCACCATCGCCAGCGCGTCACCCATGACCAGTGTCGCCGTCGTGCTCGCCGTCGGCGCGAGATTGAACGGGCAGGCTTCTTTCGGGACTTTGACGTTGAGCGCAACATCGCTGTGCTTTGCCAGTGACGATTTCAAATTGCCGGTCAGCGAAATGATTTTTACGGAAAACCGCTTGAGCGCCGGCAGCAAATTCAACAATTCTTCCGATTCGCCGGAATAGCTCAATGCGAGAACCACATCGCCGTCGTTCACGATGCCAAGGTCACCGTGCAAGGCATCCACGCTGTTGAGCACGACGCTGGTGGAACCGGTGCTGGTGAGCGTTGCCGCGATTTTCTGGCCGACGTTGCCGGATTTGCCGATCCCGACGACAACGATTTTGGCGTGATGCGCCAAGGCGTCCGCAATCATCTCCACCGCATCATCAAACGACGCATCAAGTTGCGCACGCACGGCCTTGAGCGCGGCGAGTTCAATGTCAAAAACTTTCCTTGCTTGGACGAGATGCTTCATTGGGCGAGGATGCAGCGAAGCTGCGCCCATTTCAATCCCGAATGGAAGCCCGCTGCCAAACGTTTTACTTCGTTTGCGAGAAGAGCATGAAGACGCGCGGGCCGCGAGCGGTCTCAATGGCGAATTGCATTTCCTGCGCGCCGGTTGGGATGGCCATGCCGTCAGAATGCGTGTCCTCGACCGGCTTACCGTCCGCGAGCAACATATAATGATGAGTGCGGTTGCCCGGTATGTTTTGGAGCATCACATGCCAACTGCGCATCGCACGGTCATAAATCAGCGGCATCTTTTGCCAGTTAGTGAATGTGCCGGCGACTTCGACCGTTGCCGGCTCCTGCGTCTGGCCATCCGGCAAACACCAGCGGAAGATCTTGGTGAAAATCTGTTTACGTTCTGTTGGCGGCTTTGCGCCGGTTGGAACCTTGGAAAAGCCCGTCCCGCTTTTGTGCGGCGGCTTCTGCAGGAATGCGTTGCCAAATTTATGAACCATAAAATGCGTCTCTGTCACCATGGAAGATAAACGACTATCACTCGCGACTCAAGTTGCAGTTGCGGATTTGGCTGGATTTTTTCAAAGCCGGGCTTTTCACGCCTTAACCGCCGCTGGTGTTAAATTGCTGCGTGATACGATCGAGGCGCTTGTTGCTGGCACGAATGCGGGCGGCGAGCGTCCGGATCGTGGCCTGCAGAAAGGGCGCGGCAAGGTCGGGTGCCTCCAGCATGAGGCGGCTGAAAGCCGTGGTGGAAAATTTCAGCACCGTGCTGTCCACGTTGGCAACCACATCCGCCGAACGGGGGCCGTGATCAAACAGCGACATGTCGCCGAAAAATTCGCCGGGGCCAAACGTGGCGAGAATTGTTTCTTTTGCGCCGGACGTCGTGCGGGCGCGCAATTCCCCCTCCAAAATGAGATACATCGCGTCGCCCGGTTCGCCCTGTTTCACCACCACAGACCATTGTGACACGGGCTGCATTTCCATGAATTGAACCAGATGTCCAAGCTGCGCGTCGCTCAATCCGGCAAGGATTTTGATGCGGCGCAACGAGCCAGGCTTGAGGCCGGTGGGCGCGGCCCTGACGGGTTGGGCTGTGGTGTGCGTCGTCTCTCCATGGGCAAAGAATTGCTTGAGTTCAGGAATGGATCCCGCACGTTGCCAGATTTCGCCGCCACGCGAAAAGACCCACGTCTCCTTCAAAACGCGCTCGTCCTTCACCCAGTCCACCAGAACCGGCAGCTCCACCGGACCATAGGGAGCGTCATCAATTCCCCAGATGATGAAATCATTGGCACCTTTCTCTTCTGCCATGGCCTGATATTACTCCGTATTGGGATAAGAGCCAAGCACTTTGACGTAGCTGCTCTCGTGTTCCAGCAGGGCGATGGCCTTGGCCACCTTGCGGTCCTGAACGTGGCCGTCACAATCAATGAAGAAGAAATATTCCCACGCCTTCCGTTTGCTCGGGCGCGACTCGATTTTCGTCATGTTGATTTTGTAACGCCGGAACGCCGCAATCGCATGATGCAGCGCGCCGACCTTGTCCGCCACGCTCACCATCAAGCTCGTCCGGTCGTTGCCGGTGGGCGGACTGCACTGGCGACCCAAAACCAGGAAGCGCGTCGCGTTCGCGGCGTTGTCCTGGATGTCCTGCTCCAGCACGTCCAGACCGTATTTCTCGGCGGCGATGATGCCCGCGATGGCCGCCGAATTTTTTTCCTGCCTGGCCAGTTCCGCCGAACGTGCGTTCGACGAGGTCTCGATGATTTCCACGCGCGGCAGATGATTTTGAATCCAGCCACGGCACTGCGCCAGCGACTGCGGATGGACGTAAAGCTTCTGAATTTTCGCGCGCGTCCCGCCTGGTGGAACCATCAAACACTGCTGCACGGGCAGAATGATTTGCGAAACGATTTTCAGATCGCTGTCCACGAACATGTCGAGCGTGTGCGTGACGACGCCTTCGGTGGAATTTTCCACCGGAACGACTCCGTAATCGGCGCGTTTTTTGCTGACCTCGGTGAATACGTCCGCGATGGTCTTTTGCGCGGCGTATTTCAGGCTCGAACCGAACCGGCGGATGGCCGCCTGATGCGTGAACGTCGCCTCCGGGCCGAAATACGCAATGGTCATGGTCTTTTCGAGCGCGAGCGCGCTGGACATGATCTCGCGGTAAATCGCGCGGAGCTGATCTCCAGTAATTGGACCGTTGTTTGACTTGCAGATGCGGTCGAGCACCGCGCGTTCGCGGTGCGGCGCGTAAATTTCCTCGCCAGCCTCAAGTTTGATGTCGCCGATGGCCAGCACGTGGCGGGTGCGCTCGTTCAGCAGTCGGACGATCTGTGCGTCCAGCTCGTCAATCGCCTTGCGATGTTCGGGAATATTCAAGCGAAGGAAGGATGAAGAATGAAGGATTAAGAATCAAATTAGTTTCACGGGTTTGTCGAAGGAGGATTTTGAACGGCGGGGGCTGCGGACGTTTCTCCATTTTGCTTTCCGCCCTCTTCATTCAATTGTAGTTGCTCCGGCGGCGGGGTCGCCAAGCCGGGGTCGGCAGTGACGGGTGCGGGCGGTTTGGCGATGGGAATGCGGCGGAGTTCGTCCGCGGCAGGCAAATCCTCCAGACCGCGCAGGCCGAAGTATTCCAGGAACAGTGTCGTCGTGCCATAAGTCGGCGGGCGCCCCACGACCTCCGCGCGGCCGGCAGCCTCGACAAGACCGCGTTCCATGAGGGTTTGCATCGTGCCGTCCACGTTCACACCGCGAATCTGCTCGACCTCCGCGCGCGTGATGGGCTGGCGATATGCGATGATGGCGAGTGTTTCCAGCGCCGGTTGCGAGAGTCGCGACGGACGGATTTTAACGCCGACGAGCGCCTTGAGCCATGGTGCATATTCCGGCTGCGTGACGAACTGCCACGAACCGGCAACGCACGCGAGGCGGTAGCTGCGTGAAGCCGTTTCATGCTCGGCGGCAAGTTGTTCGAGCGCGGCGGTCAATTCGTTTTCCTTGATTTTGGCGAGTGATTTGGCAGCGGCTTCGGCGCCCTCGGCTTCGGCGGCAGCGGCGAGCACTTCGCGAAGCTCCTTCACGCTCAAGGGTTTTTGCGCGGAGAACAGCAGCGATTCGAGAATGAACTTCAATTCCATTTTTGATTTGTGATTTGCGGTTTATGGTTGAGGTGGCGATTCGGGCGCCGTGCCGATTTCAGCGGTTTGATTGGCCGAAGGTTGAGGCACAATCTCAATTTGCGCCGGGTCGGAGGTCGGCGTTCCGATGGGAAACACGGGGTTTTCCGCGCGCCTGATTTCAATTTCGGCAAATGGTTCGGGCTGCACGCAGACGAGTTGTTTGAGGCGAATCAATTCCAGCAGCGCGAGGAAAGTGCAGATGACTTCGGAGCGGTTCGCGGCGTTCTCAAACAATTCAGCGAAGCGCACACCGCCACGCTCGGAGATGATTTTCAGGATGAACTCAATTTTCTCGCTGACGGTCCATTTGTCCTCGAAAATATCGCGCGCGTCGCCTTCGCGCCTTTTGAATCGTTGCAGCACGCCGTTGACGGCGTTGAGCAGGTCGAAAATTGAAACGTCAGGTTTCACGGCGGGCGCGGCGGATTCAAATTCCAGTTTGCCCGGCAGGCGCGGGAAAACATTTTCCTGGCGCGCCTCGAACGATTGCAATTGCGCGGCGGCGTCCTTGAATTTTTTGTATTCGACAAGCTGTCGGATAAGTTCCCAGCGCGGGTCTTCCCCTTCGTCCTCGCCTTCGACCTGCACCTGCTGGTCCACTGGCAGCAGTTCGCGGCTTTTGATATACATGAGCGTCGAGGCCATCAGGAGAAACTCACCGGCAACTTCGAGGTCGAACTCGCGCATCAGGTCAATGTAGGCGATGAACTGCGTGGCGAGCTTGGTGAGATTGACCTCGTAAATGTCCACCTCCTCCTTTTTGATGAGATAAAGGAGCAGGTCGAGCGGGCCTTCAAACACCTCGAATTGAACTTTGTATTCCGCCATGAACTGGGAAATTCTAGAGCGGCGGCATGCGGTTTGCAATGGCGCAAACTTGACTTACGGCGGTTGGGAAACTAATCTTTGCAGACTGGCTGGTGGCCGTAGCTCAATGGTAGAGTCCAAGCTTGTGGAGCTTGTTGTTGCGGGTTCGAGTCCCGTCGACCACCCCATTTTTCGCTTTGAACGAAGTGAAAAGTGAAGGATGCCCCGACGAAGCACAGCAAAGGCGGGCCGGATTCTGATTCCGTTCCGAGCTGCTGAAACGGCAAGCCGAGGTATCAATTTTCGATTTGGATACTCCCTTTCTGTTTGACCCACTTTCGTCCACCCGCACACTCTGAGCCCGATGGTTTCGCCCAATCCATGGATGATCCTGCCCTTTGCGCTGTTGCTCGGCGCGATGGCGCTCGCCCCGTTGTTCCTGCCGGCTTGGTGGCTGCGGCATTATGCCAAAGTCGCTCTCGGACTCGGCGCAGTCACGCTCGGTTATTACGTTTTGATTTTGCATGATGTGCCGCGCATTTTCCACACGGCACACGATTATGCCAGTTTCATCCTGATGGTCGGCTCGCTGTTCGTCGTTTCCGGCGGCATTCACATCGGCGTCAAGGGGGAGGCCACGCCGTTGACCAACGTGATTTTTTTGTTCATTGGGGCAATCGTCGCCAATGTCCTCGGCACGACCGGCGCGGCGATGCTTTTGATCCGCCCATGGATTCGCATGAACAAACACCGCATTACGGCGCACCACATCATTTTTTTCATTTTCATCGTGGCCAATGTCGGCGGCTGCCTAACGCCCATCGGCGACCCGCCGCTGTTTCTTGGCTACCTGCAAGGCGTGCCATTTTGGTGGGTGGCGAAAAATTGCTGGCCGATGTGGGCTGCCGGCGTCGGAATCCTGCTCGCAATCTTTTACGTCGTGGACAAAACAAACTTTGCCCGTGCTCCGTGCGTGGTGCGTGAAAAGCAAAGCGAGAGGGAAATCTGGAAATTTGACGGGTTGGCCAATGTCTTCTTCCTCGCCGTGATTCTTGGATCGGTCTTTGTGAGTCGGCCGGTTTTTCTCCGCGAAGCCCTGATGCTTGCCGCCGCGATTGGCTCGTATTTCACAACGGGGAAAACCGTTCATGCGGCGAACCATTTCAATTTTCATCCGATTCAGGAAGCGGCGGTTTTGTTCGCCGGCATTTTTGCGACGATGATGCCCGCGCTCGACTGGCTTGGTCTTCACGCGAAAGTATTGCTCGGGGCCAGTCCAACGCCGGGAATCTTTTTTTGGGGCACGGGCGGGTTGTCCGCTGTGCTGGACAACGCACCAACATATCTGGGTTTCTTGAGCGCGCTCCACGGCGTGACGGGCGCAGGGGAAATTTCAGAACTGCTCGGACAAAATGCATTGAGCGTGTTGGCTATAAGTGTTGGCGCGGTGTTTTTCGGCGCGGCGACCTACATCGGCAACGGCCCGAATTTCATGGTTAAAGCCATCGCCGGCCAGGAAAAAATTCCCATGCCGGGATTTCTTGGATTTGTCTTCAAATTCACGTTGCCCTTTTTGCTTCCCACGCTTATAACCATCTGGTTACTTTTCTTCCGGGGTTGAAATTGTGTCACATTTGTGAAACATTTTGGCGCGGGGAGCGTCTTGATGTTGGGAAAGACAAATCCTCGGGATTCTGGGAATTGGATGCGGACACTTTATAACATTCTGTTCACGATTTTTTTCGCGTTGTCATCGCCGTATTATTTCCGGCGGATGCGGAGGCGTGGCAACTGGCGTCCGGGTTTCCGTGAGCGATTTGCGCGTTACGAATCGAATCTTAAACAGGCGCTTACCAACCGTCAGGTCATCTGGCTGCATGCCGTAAGCGTCGGCGAGGTCAACCTCTGCACCCAGCTCATCCGCGCCTTGGAACTGCGCCTGCCCAACATCAAATTTGTCGTATCCACCACCACGACCACCGGCATGGCTGAATTGCGCCGCAGGCTGCCGACGCACATCAGCAAAATTTATTATCCGATTGACCGGCGGAATTATGTCGGGCGTGCGCTGGCCGTCATCAACCCGGAAGCTGTCGTGCTGGTAGAGGCGGAAATCTGGCCGAATTTCCTGTGGCGCGCGCGTGATTTGAAAGTTCCGGTTTTTTTGGCGAACGCGCGGCTGTCCGACCGTTCCTTTCGCGGCTACAAGCGGTTTGGTTTTTTGTTCCGGCCGCTGTTCGCCTCATTTGCCGGCGTCGGATGCCAGAACGAGGAGGACGCCGCACGATTGCGCGCGGTCGGATGCTCGCCCGATGCCATCCACGTTGTCGGCAACTTGAAATTTGACGCGGCGAAGCTGGACGAGCGCCGGGCGCTCGACGTGCCGGCGTTGCTGCGGCAGCTTGGTGTGCCGCCCGACGCGCAGATCCTGGTCTGCGGAAGCACGCATGACGGCGAGGAAGCCATTCTGGCGGAAATCGCGCAGCGGCTGCGGACGCGTTTCCCGAAACTTTTTCTAGTGCTCGTGCCACGGCATTTCGAGCGCGGTCACGAAGTCGGGGAACAATTGCGCCAGCGCGGCGTGAAATTTGCATATCGTAATTTGATTGGTGCGGACACGCAATTGGCCGCTGGCGAGGTTGAATGTCTTTTGGTCAACACGACCGGCGAACTGCGCCTCTTTTACGAACACGCGACGGCGGTGTTCATCGGCAAAAGCCTGACGGCCATGGGCGGGCAGAACCCGATCGAGCCAGCCGCGCTGGGCAAGGCGATAGTGTTCGGTCCGAATATGCAGAATTTTGCCGACATCACGCACAACTTCATCACGGAAAACGGCGCGATACAGGTGCAAAATCCGGAATCGCTGGAAACGGCGATCGCCAGTCTGCTCGCTGATGAAGGTCGCCGGACGGAGATGGGCCACAATGCGCAGCGGGTCGTCCGAAAAAATCTCGGCGCGATTGATCGCACGGTGGACATGATTTTGGAAAAACTCGATCCGCGTGGAGTTTACATCACGCCGGAAATATAAATTATCGTTTCCCCGCTTGACGAAGTTGCCGCGGCTTTTCATATTCCCACATGCTTCGGGCGCGCGCCGGAAGTGATGTTGTTGTATGTCAAAATCGCAGGTCCGCAAACCCGGAACAAATTCGTCTCTGAACAAGGGAAGACGGCGCGTTGAGGCGCATTCCAAGCCGCGCGGGGAATCCGCGGTAGCCCAACCGATCCACCTCGTTTTGCAAAACGGTTCCCCCCCTGCGCTTTCGGAAAAGATCAAGGAACTCGTCCGCCTTGCGCGGGAACAGGGGCATCTGACCTACAATGACCTCAACGAAGTGCTGCCGGAAAATGTCGCGACCCCGGAAATTTTGGACGAGGTGTTTTCCAAGTTGCGCACGCTTGAAATCGAAATCATGGATCAGGCGGAGGTGGACCGGGTCAAGACTTCCGATGCCGAGGAGGAAGACACGAATCGGCTGGATGCGCTCGATGACCCGGTTCGGATGTATCTCAAGCAGATGGGGCAGGTGGCGTTGTTGACGCGCGAACAAGAGGTGGAGATTTCGAAGCGCATCGAGGCTGCGGAAAATGAGGTCCGCAAAATCATTTACTCCCTAGGCTTTACCGGCAAGGAGCATGTGGCGCTGGCGGAAAAGTTGCTGGCCGATCCGCCCCGCGAACGTTTTGACCGCGTTGTCCTCGACAACAAGGTGGACAATCGCAACACGCATCTGTGCGTCCTCCATCGCGTGCTGGCGCGCGTCCGCAGACTGGACCAGGATGTGGATCGCGACTACATCGCGTGGCGGGACGCACGTTTCAAGGCCAGGCGCCAGCGGACGTTGCGGGCATTCAAACGCGCCAACCAAAAACTGCAGGAGGCCTTCCCGAAATTTTATTTCAAATACAAGGTCACCGAGGAAATGGTGCTCGTTGCGGAAAATATCCATGACAAGCTGAAATACAGTCTGCGCGCGCTCGCTGATGCCGAATTCCAGCGCGAATCTAGCGCGCAGCAGCATCTCGTCGAGGCCGAGCGGCAGAAAATTCGCGCGCTCGAGGAATTTGTGCGGATGCCCTACGGTGATTTCCTTAAGGCATTCGACCGGCTGCGCGAATTTTCCACCAAGGCGCTTCAGGCCAAGACCGAAATGGTCGAGGCCAATCTGCGCCTGGTCGTGTCCGTCGCCAAAAAATATACCAATCGCGGTCTGTCGTTTCTCGATTTGATACAGGAAGGCAACATCGGCTTGATGAAGGCCGTCGAAAAGTTTGAGTATCGCCGGGGCTACAAGTTTTCCACCTACGCCATATGGTGGATCCGGCAGGCCATCACGCGCAGCATTGCCGACCAGGCGCGAACCATCCGCATCCCGATCCACATGATTGATATCATCAACAAGCTGATGCGCTCGCAAAAGCAGCTGTTGCAGGATTTTGGGCGCGAGCCGACCCCGGAGGAAATCGCCGACGAAATGCAGATGCCGGTGGAACGCGTGCGCGCCGTCCTGAAAATGGCCCAGCAACCGATTTCATTGCAATCGCCTGTCGGCGATGGCGAGGACGCGAACTTTGGCGATTTCATCGAGGACAAGGCCGCCGAAAGTCCGCTGGACATGACGAGCTTCAGCCTGCTTCGCGACAAGTTGGGCGACGTGCTGTGCAGCTTGAGCGAACGCGAGCGCAAAGTGTTGGAACTGCGTTTCGGCCTCGGCGATGGCAATGCGCGCACGCTCGAAGAAGTCGGCAGCCAGTTCCGGGTCACGCGTGAGCGCATCCGCCAGATTGAGGCCAAGGCGCTCCGCAAAATGCGGCACCCAACGCGCATCCGCCAGTTGCACGGCTTTTTGGAACTCGAAAAAATGAATCCGAATCTCGACTGAATTCGTCGCTCGAACTTGCTGACGGTGACGCCTTTTTGTCATTCAAATATTTCGCCCGGACTCAATGCATGGCCGGCCAGGAATTCAGCCGTGCTCATCCGCCGTCCGCCTTCGCGCTGCAATTCCAGGATCCGCAGCGCATTTTCGCCGCAGCCGACCGTGATTCCAGTTTTATCCACCGACAGGATTTCTCCGATTCCGCCGGAGTGTTCGAGAGGTTCCACCTTCCAGATTTTCAGCAAGCCGGTTTTTGATTCTCCGGCCAGAAACGTGAACAAACCGGGCCACGGCGTGAAGGCGCGCAGCCGGTTCCAGATTGCTTTTGCGGGCAGGTTCCAGTCAATGCGTCCGTCTTCCTTTTTGATTTTCGGCGCGTGGCTTGCGCCCTCGGCGGGTTGCGGCTGCGGACGGATTTTTCCGGCGATAAAGTCGGGTATGGTTTGCGCAAGGAGTTCCGCGCCAAGCCGCGCCAGCCGGTCGTGAAGAGTCGTGGAATCGTCCGCCGGCAAAATTGTCGTGCGCCGCTGTGAAATAATCGGACCGGTGTCCAGGCCGGCATCCATTTTCATGACCGTGACGCCGGTTTCGGTTTCCCCATTGGCAATGGCCCACTGAATTGGCGCGGCACCCCGATATTTCGGCAGGAGCGACGTGTGGACGTTCAGGCAGCCGTGGCGTGGTAACTCCAAAATGGCTGGCGGCAAAATGTGTCCATAGGCGACGACGACAATCAAATCTGGTTGCAACGCGCGCAATTCGCCAATGAACTTTTCGTCGCGCGCGCGTCCCGGCTGGAGCATGGGCAGGTTGAGATTGAGTGCGAGCGATTTGACTGGCGATGGCTGCAACTTCAGGTCGCGGCCTTTTGGTTTGTCCGGTTGCGTGACCACGGCAGCAACGTGAAATAATTCGTTCCGCGCCAGCGATTCGAGGCTGGCACAGGACAATTCCGCCGTGCCCATGAAGATGATTCGCAACGCGGCCATCAGCGGATTTTAGCGCAATGACGCGGGGAGGCAAAGTCGCAATGGGCAGACGCCAAATCCATTTTAAAGCTTCACGACCTGCTTGAGAATGTCGGAGAACGTCTTGACCGGTGTGCCGTCGGTGTTGATGCGGTGAACGGTTTTTTTCCCGTAAAAATTGAGCACCGGCCTGGTTTCCTTCTCGTAAATTTTGAGACGCTGGCGGATGACGTCGAGGTTCGCGTCGTCAAGGCGGTTGTCCTTGAGCGCGCGACGTTGCATCCGGTTGACGAGATTTTCCTTCTTTTTGGACGTGAGATAAAAGACGGCGATGACATGAAGGGCGTCGCCCAGCATCTCCGCCTGCCTCACGCTGCGCGGAATGCCGTCGAGCACCAGCGTGTCGGCATCTGGATGAAAGCGTCCGATTTGCACGCTGTTGTCAATGAACTGCCGCCACAATTCGATAGTCGGCTCATCCGGCACGAGCTGCCCGCGGCTGGAGTATTCCAGGAAAATTTTGCCGGGTGCTGTTTCGGGGCGCAGGTTGCGGAACACGTCGCCGCAGGCACAATGGAAATAACCGGGAATCGCGCCGAGCGCGCGGCCATGCGTGCCCTTGCCGGAGCCGGGCGCGCCAAACATCAAAATGGTTCGATACTTCATGCCTTCTTGTATTTCAGTTGAACTTCCTGGATTTCGGCGAACGGAACCATCACCTCCTGCCGCGAATCGCCTCGCAAAACCTCAAAATGCACTTCGTTAGCCGCGATGCGCGTGATGCGTTCGGCCACAAACAATGCCCGCGGAGTTTTCACCTGTAGCACCTTGTCCTTGTCCCCTTCGCGGCGGACGATGCCAAAAAATCCGGAAAACTTCGTTTCAAAAAACCGGCGGTTGAACATGAATTGTCCGCGCTGGAAAATCTCTGTTTGCGGCTGTTCGGGCGGCGTTGGCGGCGCACCAGCCTCCCACGAACCTGTTACAATGTGAATCTCCTCCTGTTGCACGCCCGGCACAACAAACCGGTGCGGTTCGTGCGGCGCATTTTCCACCGGCGCGCCTTCGACGGGTGTTTCAGCGGACGCTTCTTCCACTGGCGTCGCAGCCGCGCGCAATCCGGGCATCGAGAGAAAAATAGCCGGTCCTAAGATGGGCAGCGCCGCCGCCGCACCCGCCACCAGTGGAACCGGACGCGCGCGGAACCGGGCAATTTCGTAGCCGGCATAGATGTTCGCTGCGTAAATAAGCAGGAGAACCATCAACCCGACAGACGACGATGACAGCCCGCCAAACAGCGATGCCCGTGCCGATCGGTCCAGCCTCGGCACGTCCTGAATTTTCACTTCCGGTTTGGTGGCTTGTTCCGCCGGTGCCGGCTCGATGAACGGCTCGACGAACGGATTAATTTTAGGGTTTTGCGCCAGTTGCTTCAACCCGTCCTGCGAAAACTTTAACCACGGCAGCCGGTCGGTGTATTTGTCGCCATCCATTCGGAAAATGATGCCGTTGTCATTGAACGAAACAATGTCGCCGCCCACCGTCGTGCCGTCGGCCAATTGGAACGAATCCGCGCCGACCGCCGCCAGCAGCCCGCAAAGCCAGAGACTGGAAATTGTCCAAAGGAGCTTGCGCACGCGGGTTTCTAGCAGATGAAAACGCGCGGCGAAAGATAATTCAGCGCACTGTTGATTCCCATTAGGCACGTAATCTCAGTATCGGATTTTGTCCGGCTTGGCCTGCCACTCCTTGAAAACCTTCAACCCCTCGCTGTGCAGGAGTTGTTGCATCGGGATTTTGCGGCATGAAACTGGCCGCGCCATTTCGCTGTAGATTAAATTGTCGTCAAAGCCGGCTGCCGCTGCATTGCGCCGCGTGCCGGCGTAAAAGATTTTGCCAAGCCGCGCCCAGTAAATCGCCGCCAGACACATCGGACACGGCTCGCAACTGGCGTAAATCTCGCAATCGTCCAGCCGGAAGGTCTTGAGCCGGCGGCACGCTTCGCGGATGGCTGTCACTTCCGCGTGCGCCGTCGGGTCATTCGAGGAAGTCACGCGGTTCCAGCCGCGCCCGACGATTTTACCGCGCCGGACCACAACCGCGCCGAACGGTCCGCCCTCGCCGCGCCGCATTTTTTCCAGCGACAACCGGATGGCCGCGCGCATGAATCTCGTTTTCATCGGAAAATCCCGGCGGCATTTTGCGCCGCGCTGATAAACTTCCCGCCTCTGGAAACCCTTTGGAGTTTCCCGCCGCGCCATTTATTCAGGCGGTAGATTGTCGCAAACGTGAAATGAGGTGCCCGTGCGCCGTGCCCGCCTGCCAACTCCGCTCCGCGCCGGACGTTATCGAGCATCCATGCCGGCAGACGTGCGTGATATGAATTTCGTTTTACCTCGCCGGCATGAAAGCAAAGCGCGGCAATCAAATCGGCCAGATCCTTCTCGCCAATCTCAACCAGCAGATTCGGATCGGCCATCTGCCCCCAAAATTCTGTTTCGACGACGTAGCTGGTGAAACGGCGTGGTAATGTTTTCAGTGCATCCAAAACCAGCCAATGCACGCCCGTGTGCGTGGGGTGAACATCGTTTTCATGTGGAAGAAAAATGACGCGCGGCATTTGCTCTGCGAGGATGCCGGCAATCGTTTTCCTCGCCGCCTGCCAGTGCGATGGTTTTTTTGCGCGGGTATCGGAATTGATGTGCTCCAATCCGTGCGCGCCCGGCACAATCAATTCGAAACCGAGTGCCGCGCAGGCGTTTTGCAATTCGCGCCGCCGCACCGCCTGCCGCGCGCGCTTGCTGCCGAGCGTGACGCCGACGTTGACGACGCTCCACCGCGCCTCACGCAACAGCCTCAACGCCAGTCCGCCGGTGATGCATTCGTCGTCCGGGTGCGGCGAGAAAATCAGGACGTTCGGCGCATCGGCTGGGATTTGGGGGCGCGCGCCGGAAGAAATCTTCCCGGCTTTTAGGAATTGTCCCTGTTTGACCAGTTTTTGAAATCTGGCGGCGAATTGGCGCGCGTTCATGCCTTTTTATTTGCCGATGCCCCGCCAAACAGCAACCGTAAACTGTTCATCACCACCACGACGGTGCTGCCTTCGTGCCCGACCACGCCAATTGTCAGCGGAATTTTTCCGAGCATCGCAAAAGTCACCAGCACCACGACCGTGCCGAGCGATATGACAAGGTTCTGCCGGATCACGCGGCGCGCGCGCTGGCTCAGCCGGAACGCCGCGAGGAAATTCTCCAACCGGTCGTGCATCAGCACCACATCAGCCTGCTCCAGCGCGGCGTCGGAACCGCGCGCGCCCATCGCCACGCCGATGTGTGCGGCGGCAAGGCTCGGCGCGTCGTTTACGCCGTCGCCAATCATCGCCACGCGCTTTCCCTGTTGGCTGAATTCCTGAATGGCCGCGACCTTTTGCTCCGGCTTCAATTCGGCGCGCACGTCGTCCAGCTTCAACTCCGTGCGCAAATGTTCCGCGGCGGCCTTGCGGTCGCCTGTCAATACCACGCTGCGCAAACCTTCGCCGCGCAGATCCTCCACCACGGAGGCGGATTGCGGGCGGATGTCGTCGCGCAAAATCACGCGGCCGAGCAAATCGCCGGCAGAAATCCATACCTCGGATGTGCCGGCTTCAGTCGGAACGCCGACCTCCGGCACGGCGCGTTGGAGTTCAGGCTTTAGCCTGTCCGCCGAACAAGCTGAGGCTTGAACTCCAACACCGTCGAGCCGGGCCGGAGGCCGGCGTTCCAAAACCCATTCGCGTTTGCCGAGAAAAATCTCCCTGCCGGCGTGTCTGGCCTTCAACCCCTCGCCGGTGACGGATTCAAATTGCGGGAATTCGATGATTTTCAGGCCGTGCTGCTTCCCGTGGCGGGTGATGGCGCGGGCAAGCGGATGCGTCGAAAGTTTTTCCAGCGAATATGCAAGCTGCACAATTTCTTTTTCCCGGCCGGGTGGAAGGCTTTCGACGGTTTCCACGCGCAGTTCGCCGGTGGTGAGCGTGCCGGTTTTGTCGAGGCAGACAGTGTTGACTTCGGCGAGTTTTTCCACTGCTGCGCCGCCGCGAAACAGGATGCCGTGGCGCGCGCCCCACGCGATGGCTGCGAGCACGGCCGATGGAATCGAAAGCACCAGCGCGCAAGGCGACGATACGACCAGCAGTGTCATCGTCCGGTAAAACGCGCTGTGCGACTCGATGGCGGAACCAAATGGCGCGAGCCGGAATCCGAGCCACCACACAAAAAACATTGCGAACGAAAGTCCGATGACGCCGTAGGTGTAATAGGTGCTGAACTTGTCGGCAAACATTTGCGCGGGTGCCTTTTGCTGCTGCGCCTCCTTGATGAGCGTGATTATTTTTTGCAGCGAGCTTTCGGCGGCGGGTCGGGTGACGACGACTTCGACCGCACCCCACAAATTGAGGGTCCCGGCCAGCGCATTGTCGCCAATTGTTTTTTCGACCGGCGTAGCTTCGCCAGTGAGGTTCGATTCGTCGGCGGCGGTGCTCCCCTTGCTGATTTCGGCGTCCACGGGAAATTGCCCGCCGGGCTTGATGATCAGGCGCATGCCGGTTTTGAGTTGCTCCACCGGCACCTCGCGTTCGCGGCCTCTTTCATCCAGCGCGGTGGCGGTCTTGGGCGCGTCGCGGAAAAGCGAGCGGATTTCTTTTTGTGTGCGGCCTAGCGCGTAATGTTCCAGCGCGCCGGAAAATGAAAAGAGAAACAGCAGCGTCGCGCCCTCGCCCCACGCGCCGATGCTCGCTGCGCCCGCGGCGACAAAGAGCATCAGGAAATGCACGTCAATCGTCCTCTTTTGTAGCCGTTCCCAGACCTCCTCCGCTGGATAAAAGCCGCCGGCAATGCAGGCCGCCACATAGGCGACAATCTTGAATGGCGCGGGCGAAAATGCCCCGGCCAGCCCGAAGACACCGCAGAGAATCGCAGCCACCAGTTGTAGTTTCCATTCGTCAATGTCCCCGGTGTGTTCGAGGAACTCGACGTCGCGCGGGACGACGCGGGGCAGCGGGATATCGCGCCAGCGCCAGAACGTCGGCGCCGTCGGGCAGGTCGCGCGCGCGATGGTCGTGGCATCGCCCTGGGTGCGGATGACGATCTTTTGCCGCTCGGCCTCGGACAGCGGTGCGTCGCAGGTGGCGCAATCGCTCCGGCCGGTGAGCAGGCTGCAATGGCGTTCGGCAGACACCGCCTGCGCGGTTTCAAACTGGTTGGTGATGCGCTCCGTGAGCCGGTTCACGTCCGCCCGGCCGAGCGTGGCGAGCGAAATCTTCTGGTGCGCGCGGTCAATCGTCACTGCCTCCAGCCCCGGCTCTTCGGCAAGCGTGTCCACGACCGAGCGCGCAAGGCAATGCCCGGCTTCGCTCTCGCGCGTGTGACGATTCTCCGGCGATGCATTCATGTCCGTTAAATGAGTAGCATACTGCGCAGAACGGCGCGATGGAAAAGACAGATGCTTTAACGCAGAAATTCCGTGTAGAACGTCACGCCGGAGATGATGAAGCCGATGGCAGTGATGATTTGCCGGACCCGCTCCTGTGAAATGCGCTGGGAATAACGTGAGCCGAGATAATATCCCGTTACTGCCCCGACGGTCATGACGGCGGCCTGCGGCCAGTCAATCAATCCGGCCCCGACGAACCACAGCGCCGCCATGACATTGATCAGCGAACCCAGAATCGTCTTGAGCGTGTTCATCTCGTAAATGTTTCGCATCCCGATGAATCCGAGCGTCGCCAGCATCAGGATGCCGATTCCCGCCCCGAAGAATCCGCCGTAAATGGCCACCGCGAATTGGAAGCCAATGGCTCCCCAAACGTGCGCGCCCTTGCCGGCTCCCGTCGCATCCAGATGCAAACCCGCAAAGCGGCGGAAAGCGCCCTGGGCAAGAAACAGCAGAGTCGCAAAAAGAATCAGGAACGGTACCAGTTTGCCGAAGGCTTCGTTGCCCGTATGCGTCAGCAGCGCGCTGCCGATCAATCCGCCGATGATGCTTACCGGCAGAAAACGCCAGAGCCAGGGCTTGATGGCCGGGATGTATTGCCGGTTGCCAACCATGCCGCCGCCGGTGCCGATGACAAGGGCCAGCGTGCTGGTGGCGTTGGCGATTACCGGTGGGGTTCCCAAAAGCCAGCAGGGTGGGGAAGGTGAGTAGCGTGCCGCCACCCGCCACGGCATTGATTGCGCCGGCGCCCACCGCCGAACTCACCAGCCCGATCATCTCCCAATTGGACACCATTTCCAAACAGCATGATATGCCGCGCGGCACGGCGCGATGCAAAAGAGGCGACCGCTCTCAAATCCGCAGTTTTGATTGCACCGATTTGGCTGGCCCGGTGTTCCACTTTCTGACTCAATCGCACAAAATCATGAAACGTTGGGCCATCCTGACTGTCCTGCTCTACGCGATGGCGCTGCTGCTGTTGACTGTGCCGGTATTGTGGATCGCATTCGGTGGTTGGGCAAAGAGTGGCGTCATGGGATTGCAGGACGCCTTGAAGGTTTATTTGAATTGGGGCTATTGGCTCTGGCTCGGCGTTCTAGTTGCCGGGCAGGTCCTGCTTTTGTTGCTCCCCATCAACATTTCTGAACGGCGGCTGCCCGCGCGGCGTCCGCTCCAAACGCCCATCCTCGTCACGGCATTCTTTCTGGCCAGCCTGTTCCTGGCTGGAATCGTTTCCATCCTCTGCGCTGTTTTCAAGGAGGACGGTTTTTTTCCATTCGCGTTTGTGTCAGGCAATACGGACAATCCTGCCGGCTCGGATTTTACCGTCGGCGGGATTGTCACCCTCCTTGTCTTCTGGCTGATGTGGGCGTTCATATTTCGCCGCTGCGCCGGGTCGGATGAGCCGGAAACTCAGCTCAAGCGCGGCACGCGCTGGCTGTTGCGCGGGAGCATTCTCGAATTGCTCGTGGCCGTGCCCAGTCATGTCATTGTCCGCCGCCGCGACGATTGCTGCGCGCCCATCGGCACGTTCTGGGGCATCGCCACGGGCATCTCGGTGATGCTGCTGTGCTTCGGGCCGGGCGTATTCTTCTTGTTCATGGAACGGTTCGAGCGGTTGCAGCCCAAATCGCCGGATCAGAACAGGCAGGAGTGAAAAAGTGGAAATCTAGGCTGATTTTTCTACTCAATTGCCGCGCAGTTTGATGCAACATGAAAATACCAGCAATCAACAAGCAGGAACATTTGCAGGTGGAAGCAGGGGTATCAAAACTCTATAAGTTGGAGTTTGCCCGGAATCCCTATCCGGCCTTGCTGAAGGAACCCCGGAATTTCTGGGATGAAATCTTCATCGCGAACGAAGCACACATGCTGGATGAAGTGACGCATCCCCGCATCCGTCAAAAGCTGGCTTATGATGCCCCGACCCATCGTCTCTTTCTGGAATACGTCGAGGCCGCCACCCTGAACGAGTTGGTGCAGACCGGCGTCACCATCAAGGACCACAGCCGGACCCACAAAATCCTTCAGAGCGTGGCGGAGACGGTGGCGGACATGCACGCCGGAATCCTGTGCGACAGGCCGATCATCCATAATGACTTGAAAAGCATGAACGTGTTGGTGCCTGCCGCCTTTCCGGCGGAAGCCATTCTGATTGATTTTTCCCACGCCTACTTCGCCGGTCATTTGCCCCCCTTCATCACCGATAAAACACAAAATCCGTCGGGCACGGCCAAGTATATGGCGCCGGAGAAATGGGACGGCGACTACACAAACGGTTTCAAGAGCGACGTCTTTGCCTTTGGCGTCATGGCCTATTACGCCTGCACCGGCAAAATTCCGTTTGCAGGGGAGCAGGCCGAGATTGAGAAACAAATCCGGGAAATGACGCCGCCTTCGCCGATTCAATTGGGGTTTGATGTCCTCCGCAACACTTCCGTCATCATCATGTCGTGCCTGGAGAAAATGCCGGACCAACGGCCTTCCATGGAACACGTCGCCAAGTGTTATGCGGACGCTGCCAGCCTTCTCAAATAATTCGTCTGGTCGCATCAACCGCTAGGTTCGCCAGTGGTGGCCGTCTGCAGGGACTGACTCACTGATTGATAAGACTTGTCCGGTTCATGGCCTAAAAGACTTTGTAGGCGATTTCGAACCGGGTTGACTCAAATTAATGTTAAACGGGACTGGGAGGTGGACGGGGGTCTGCCGTGAATTTAGTGACGGTGGCGGAGAACTGGGTCAGTCCGGAGAAGAGACGTAGAACGTGTTTGATTTCACCACGATATCCAAACCTGAAAAGATGCCTTCGGCGGTTATCGCCTTGGCTGGATTTTTCGCCAAATACTTCATTTGATCCTGCAGTGCCGATAGATTGTTGAATTTTCGTTCCGCAACAACCCGCTCGGCCACGTCCCTGCGAAAACGATCTTCTAGCAGAAGACAGCCTTTGGTTATCTGATCCAGATTGGTCTGGGTCGATGCGAGCTGGCCCTTGAGGGCGGCCACTTGATTGGTCATCTGGCTGTTCAAATCCACGATGTTCTGGTTCAGGGTTTGTTTTTCCGATTCCACCGCTGCTACCTGCTGGGTTAGGTTGGTGATTTGTTCCGTGTCCTGGGCAATGGCGGATTGAGCTTCAATCAACTGGTTTGAAAACGTCAATGACGCGGACTGGCTGTCGTTGAGGCTGTTGGAGAATGTGAGGATTGTTCCATTACAAACGGCGATTTCCGCCACCGCGGAGTTCAACTGGTTCGAAACATCGGCAAACGCGCCGGCATCACTTTCATGCTGCGCATCATCGCCCCGTTTCATCACGACAAGGAATATGACCAACACGGTGCATGCCAATCCGAGCGCTATGAATAAATAGTTTTTCATACAAAAAAATTCTTTTTCCTGCTGGCGAATCTTAAAAGATCATCCCATTTTGACAAAGGCAAATGATGACGGTATTCGGACAATCGGCCTCAGGCGTTGGGTGAAACTTTTCCAGTCGAAAGTCAATGTTTCGGAGTGTCTTAAAACACGACGAGGACGTACGTTGAAAAGTTTTGTCACCAACAAGTAACACGATCTCCATGGATTCGACGAGTGCCTGTTATAGCGTTTCATTCGCATAGGTGGCGAATACAGCCAGTCTGCATATATGGCGATACTCCTTAAAGTGAAATGGATTGATTTGTCCGACCAGCCTGATCCATGTCTGCGTATCAGGCATATCGGCGGCTCATCCAGGGATTTTGAATGGAGGCACACAAACGCCCAAGCCATCCAATCCATCGAGCAGAAAATGTTCTGTTATTATGTGGAAAATGGCGGCCACTCCGTGAAACTCGAAGTTGGATTGTCCCCAAACGGCAGTAAATTTCTGAAGACGCAGGCCGATGGCAACCAGGCTCAATTGCTGTTGAATCTGCCGAAATTCCCAAAACCGGAATTGCGCTAACTCTGCACGACCATGCACGACATTACCTCATTTGGCAGTTACAACATTTCGATCCTGATCGAGAAAAAGAGCGACGGAATCTGCGGTATTGCATTCTGCCCGATTTGCGACAAGGCCGAGGAATCACACGATCAAGGAAAGGGGCAGGACCATGCAGTGACAACTTCAATAGCAAAAGTTCGCAACCACCTGCGATTGAGGCACCGCGTCAAAGAAGGCCGCTCAACACAAAATCATCTTGTCGTTTGCGGCTGACTTGCTGGCCAATAAGATTTCCACGTTTTCAGCAAGCCAGCCGGTGTCGTTCATGGCATCCTCCCCCATCCAATGCCATATGAAATTCCATCCCATGTGTTGCGCGCAGTGTATCAACGGTTTCACCACGCTCCCCAATTCCACCGTTGTGGCTTCTTCATCACCGAGGAGACCGACGAGCAGTCCGACAACGGGGCGCTTGGTCTTGCAGGTTTCGAGAGAATTGAGCCATTGAACCAACTGGGATTCGCTATATGCCAATGAGCTGGCCGCGATGATGACGACATCGGCTTTGGCAGCGTCGTTTGTAATCATCTCCCGGATGGGCGTGCTGATATTGAGGGAATCAATCTTCCACATTTCCGAGGTAGTGCGCCATCGCGGGCCGGCCAGCCTGGCGATCGTGCCAGCTGCCCAGCGGGCACGCACCGAGGCGGGGAGGTCCGCATATAACGAGACCACATGGAGCTTGCCACTCACTGGGGTGACTTCTTCCTTTACAGACATTCCAGAATACATGGGCATAATAAACTAAATCAGACGCTAGACCGGATATGTTACGCCAATATGTTTTCCACGTGTCAATTCGGGAAACTTTAACGGCTCAAGGCCGAAGGAGGTATGTGTTGCCGTGGCGGAGCGAGAGGAAACGACGTGCAACAGAATGCTTTGCAAGGCTTGCAATCAATGAGCTGCCTCGGGTGTAAAATCAATGCCGCGAAATGCTATGTCCCTGCTTGTTGCCTGTGCCACGGCAGTGACGACGGCTGTGGCGTTGGTATCAACAATGCGGACCACACGGTTGGAGTTGACGCTATTATCATAGCCTTCAGTCGTGGTCGCATAAATCACAGGAGCCGCCCCGCTAAAATCAACAGCCAGTCCGAAACAACCGGTTTCGTGGTTTTCGTCGGAGGGAATGTTTTGGGGGATGGCAAAGTTGTAGGCAAATTTCCATGCCCCACCCGACTTCACGTATTTTTGAATCCCCGCCGCGGTGTCAGCCATGTAGGCGATGGTTTGATCCGGGTTCATGTCAAACCCGGCGATTTTTGTGTAGGGCGCAGTGGCGGGAACAACCAGATCAATCGAAACATCCGACTGGCGCGGCAATGACGACGCGTTTCCTGATTTGTCCACGAAACGATAAATCCCCGCCGGCTTGTCAAAGGCCCTGGCCTCCGGCCCGTTCAGTGAGGCATAAAGGACATTGTTGATGATTTTCATGGCCCTGGTATTGGGAACGGATTCAAATCCGACTGGCTCCAAGCCATTCGCCGGATTGAAATACAGGGTTCCTTCCGCGCTGCCACAGCCCCAGAAGCTGTTGGTGCCATCCGTCACGGCTCCACGAGGATTCATCTTCAAGGACTTGTCAGCCAGTTGATATAAATAAACATGGTTTGTCCCAGACGCGTCAACAGTGCAGAAGCCGCGCTGTACATCGAGCATGGATGGCGTTCCCGGTTTTTCGAGGAGGTTGACCCCGCCGTAACCGGTAAAGACCAGTGAACGGCGGTCAGCCGAGCGTGTCAACACGCCTTCAGTCGCGGCATGGCTGTTGAAGAAAAACGAATTCGCACCGTTCGTGGAAATCTGTACGGTGAAGGAGGGCGCCGCATTTAAAATATCGGGGTCGAACTGGTCAACAAACACGGGTGCCTGCTTGAGACGCTGGCTCACCACACCATCACCGGCGCGCAGGACGGCGAGGTGTCCCGGAAGAAATTGTGCGTCGATACTGCCCGTTGATGCCGCCGCCACAAACAGCATCCATAGAATTGTCCTTTTCATAATTGATTGCATCCAGCGATGATGGGATTTGAACTAAAGTCGGCCAGCGGAACAAGCAAAAGCATGTTACGAAATGGCAACAAAAAACGCCCCTTTTCGAGCCTTTGAGCTTGGCCATCTGTTTACACAACACCCTTTGCCGACTGCAAAAACCGTGGCTGATGTGGGCAATCAGAAATAAGAAGGCGCTGGCGAAGTGGTGCCAGCGCCTGTGCGCAGCGTAGCATGCTACTATCCTTATAACTTTCAGCGTGTGTATGTGACCATTTGACCGCAATCGAGTCAAAGACGGCACAGAAACAAGCCGGTGACAATCTGGAAAACGGCGGCCATCGCGCAGCCACGTTTGGGTCAATCGGGGGTTGCGGCCAGTTTTTGATACTCTTGCAGTAATTTCTTTACGTTGAAAGGCTTGCGCAGTACGGGCACGCCAAGTGATTCAAGTTGTTGATTCAGATCCCAACTGCCGGCATCGCCGGTGATGAACAAAAAATGCGTCATCATCTACCTCGCCGCATCGCGCAGACCTGCGGAATAAGCTTCAAATACCCGGCGCATCTCGTCGCGGACGCTGCGGAAGCAATTCAAAATTTCCTCTTCGTTGCCCGTTGCTTTGGCCGGATCGAAGAAAGGCCAGTGATGGCGGTTCAACTGGCCTGGAAAAATCGGGCAGCCTTGATCCAAATTGCCACAGACGGTGATGACAGTGTTCACCGGCTGGCCCAGAAATTCCTTCAGGTGTTTCGAGCGATGATCGGAAATGTCTATGCCGACTTCGGCCATGACCTTGATGGCTTGCGGATGAACAAATCCGGCGGGATTCGAACCGGCGCTCTGAACGTTCGCGCGATCGCCGAGCGCGGCACGCAAAAAGCCTTCGCCAATGTGGCTGCGGCAGGAATTGCCAGTGCAGAGAATCAAAATGGTGGGTTTCATAACTTTGGAAAATTCAGTGTTCGATGTTCAGTGTTCAATGTTCGATGTTTCCATCTTCAATCTTCGCCCCCCGCGTCTTTGCTATGTCTTTGCATTAAAATCCGTGTGTATCTGTGTTTATCCGTGGTTAAAATTTCTGCTTTCAGCATTTTTTACTATCTTCCATCTTCCGTTTTATTTTAGTATGTCAGCGTTTCAGCATTTCGGTATGTCCGTGGTCTCGTGGTCCGTAGTCTTGTTGTCTCGCCTTGCTTCCGCCTCTCCATTCATTGGATGTTCAGTGTTCGATGTTCAATGTTCCCCATGTTAGTTTTTATCCGTGTGTATGTGTGTTCATCCGTGGTTAAAAAGTTTTGGTTCTTGCCGCGCTGAAGTTGAACGAAGGCGGGTCTGCTTTCTCAATTTCAGATTTCAGTATGTCCGTGGTTTCGTGGTCCGTAGTCTTGTTGTCTCGCCTTGTATCCGCCTTTCCCTTTATTGGATGCTCGGCGTTCAATGTTCGATGTTTCATCGGGTCATTTCGCGCTGATACCAGCCGCGTGATTGGTTGCATACGTGGCAGACGGACAGCATCACCGGCACTTCGACGAGCACGCCGACAACCGTGGCCAGCGCCGCGCCGGAACTCGCACCGAACAGCGTGATGGCCACTGCCACAGCCAGCTCAAAAAAATTGCTCGCGCCGATGAGCGCGCCCGGTGAGGCGATGTTATGTGGCACCTTGAACCGGCGCATCAATAAATAGGCGAGCGTGGAATTAAAATAGACTTGGATGACAATCGGCACGGCCAGCAGCAACACAGCCAGCCAGCGCGTCGTGAGATTTTCCGCCTGGAACGCAAAGATTAAAACGAGTGTCAGTAGCAGCGCGAAAACGGTGACGGGTTGAAATTTCGTCAGAAAAGTTTTCTCGAACCAGTCCTTGCCTCGTGACTTCAGCAGGATGGTTCGCGTTAGCCAGCCCGCCGCCAGTGGAATCACGATGAACACGGCGACGGACGTTATGAGCACCTTCGACGGCACGACCACGTTCGCCACGCCGCAAAGAAACATCACGATGGGCGCGAAGGCGACGAGCATGATGAGGTCGTTCACCGCCACCTGCACGAGAGTATAGACCGGGTCGCCGTCGGTAAGGTAGCTCCAGACAAACACCATCGCCGTGCAGGGCGCGGCGGCCAGGATGATGAGGCCGGCGGTGTATTCCTTCGCCAGTTCCGGCGAAATCCAGGCGCTGAAAACATGCTGCATGAACAGCCACGCGAGCAACGCCATGCTGAACGGTTTGACAAGCCAGTTGACGAATAGCGTCACCGCTAGACCCTTCGGTTTTCGCGCGATGCCGCCCAGCGTGGTGAAATCCACCTTGAGCATCATCGGATAAATCATCAGCCAGATAAACACGGCGATGGGCGCATTAACGTGCGAGCCTTGGACAAATTCCAGTTTGCTCAATGACGACGTGGTTTCCGGTGCGATTTTGCCGAACGTCACGCCGACGATCATGCACAGGAAAACCCAGACGGTCAGGTAACGCTCGAAAAAAGCGAGACGTTTGGGTGGATTGTGGTCGTTCATGATCCAGTCAACTTTGCGTGCAACATTCGCCGCCGGTTGGTTTTTCCGAGAAATTAAACTTCATCGGGTCGAAGTCTGATTGCGCGACAGTGGGTGGCTTGCATTTGTCCATGGCCAAACAGGCCGTGTGCCGTTCCGTCAGGCGGAAAATGACTTCATCGTTCGCCACCTCCACAGCTACCAGCGGAAATTGCGTGATGTGGCCGGCTTCGTGTTCCACATCCACTTCCAGCTCGTCGGTCAGCAGCACGCTCTCCGCCTTGGTTAAAATCTTTGCCAGCTTCTCTGCGGTCAGGCGGTGCTCAACATCATTGGAAAACCACGTTTGCAACCGGCACAATGATTCCGTGCGGAGCGTCCCACCGCAGTCAATGAACCGCTTGTCAATGCGCGCCACCTCGGTGACATGGCTGTGCGCGGGAACAAAATCACCGTCAGGCAGTTGGAAGCGGACCCGTGCCGCCGGATTTTGCGCGAGAACAATTTTTAATTCATGCAATTTCATAAGGCGTAACAGCTTCAACATTTTTGCCGGCGGCAGATGACGGCGAGGTCGGTCTTCAAAATCTGTTTCAGTTTCTTCGAGTCAGCCTTGGTCTCCTCCGTCTGGGCGAGCGTTCTGTGAACCCACCCCAGTGCCTCGCGGACTGCGTCGGGCGCGGACTTTTCGGGCAGCCGGTAATAAACCCATCGCTCCGACTTGCGTGACAGTATCAGTCCAGCCTGGTGTAAAATGGATAGGTGCTTGGACACCGTGGACGGCGCAAAGCCGAAAAGTTCGGTGATCTGGCACACGCAGAGTTCGCCGCGCCGGAGCGCGAGGAGGATCCGCACCCGGTTCGGGTCGGACAGTGCCTTGGTGATGGCCATGAAGTCGCGCATTCGTCTATATTTCGTCAAATGACGAAATAACAATCGCCCAACTTCCGGCGTGGTGCAAGCGGAATTGTTCGGGTGAGGTTGGCGCTTACGCGCCGGCTTCCGGGGAAGCCGGTTGGCTTTTGTTGGCGGTGTGGCGGATGTCCTGCGCTTCGTACAGATAGACAACTTCCTCGGCCACGTTTTTGGCATGGTCGGCGATGCGTTCGAGACTTTTGCAGGCGACCATCCAGTTCAGGCAGCGTCCGATGGTGTCGGGATGGGCAACCATGTGCTGGGCAAGGATTTCGTGGATTTGCTTGTTGAGCGCGTCCACTTCCTTGTCGCGCGGGATGATGGCGCGCGCGGCGATCGGATCCTTGTTCACAAAGGCGTCGAGCGAGGACTTGAGCATGGCCAGCGCCATGCCGGCCATGAGCGGCAGGTCGAGATTGAGTTTTACGGGTGGTTCCTGGCTCAAATCGCGGGCGCGCTTGGCGATTTTCGAGGCTTCGTCACCGACCCGCTCGAGATTCTGGGAAATTTTCATCGCCACGGTCACAAGGCGCAGGTTGCTGGCCAGCGGCGCCTTGGTGAGCAGTTGAATGACAAGGTCGTCAATCTCTACCTCGAACTGGTCAATGACCCGGTCGTTCTCCTTTACCCGCAATGCCAGATCATGGTCGCGTTGGACAAGCGCCTGCAGGGACTGGTTTACGGCGGTTTCGGCATGGCTGGCCATCGTTAGCAATTTTTGCCTCAGCGCATCCAGTCCCATCTCAAAATGATTGTCCATAAACTAATTCTGACTATAAATCAACCGAAGCGGCCTGTCACATAATCTTCCGTGCGCTTCTGCGCCGGGCTGGTGAAAATCTTTGTCGTCGGGCCGAACTCGACGAGCTCGCCAAGGTAGAAGAAGGCGGTGAAATCCGACGCGCGCGCGGCCTGCTGCATGTTGTGCGTCACGATCACGATCGTGTAATCCTTTTTCAGCGCAACGATCAAGTCCTCGATTTTCGCCGTTGCAAGCGGGTCGAGCGCCGAGGCCGGTTCGTCCATCAGCAGCACTTCCGGCTGCACCGCCAGCGCGCGCGCAATGCAAAGACGCTGCTGCTGGCCGCCGGAGAGGCTGACAGCGGGCGCATTCAGGCGGTCCTTGACCTCGTCCCACAGCGCCGCCATGTGCAGCGACTCCTCGGTGCGTTCCGCGAGAATTTTTCGGTCGCGCAGGCCGTTCAACCGCAGGCCGACGGTGACGTTCTCGAAGATGGACATGGTCGGAAACGGGTTCGATTTCTGGAAGACCATGCCGATGCGGCGGCGGACCGTGACCGATTCCACGGTGCGTGAGTAGATGTCGTCGCCGAACAGGTGGATCTGGCCCTCCATGCGTGCGTCAGGATTCAGTTCGTGCATCCGGTTTAGCGCGCGGAGAAAGGTGGATTTGCCGCAGCCGCTCGGCCCGATGATGGCGGTGACGGCCTTGGCGGTGATGTCTATCGAAACATTTTTGACAGCCGCGCGGTCGCCGAAAAAAACGGTAAGCCCGCGCACGGTCAGCGCGGCGGTGGGATTGTTCGGTTCGGTGGCCATGAAAATATCAGGCTTTTTGTTGGAACCGGTCACGCGTCAAAAAGCGGACGCCGATGTTGATGGATAACACGAGCAGAAGCAGCACGAGTGCCCCGGCCCACGCCTGCCGGTGCCAGTCGTCGTAAGGCGATATGGCGTAGACGAAAATCTGTAATGGCATCGCGGCGATGGGTTCGGTCAGGCTGTGAGTCCAACCCAGGTTGCCAAACGCGGTGAACATCAGAGGTGCGGTCTCGCCCGCGACGCGCGCGAGCGCGAGCAAAACGCCGGTGACAATTCCCTTGAGCGCGGTGCGGATGACGATTTGCACGATGGTTTTCCATTTGGAAATTCCGAGCGCAAGCGCGGCTTCGCGGTAGCCGCCCGGGACGAGTTGCAAAACTTCCTCGGTTGTCCGCATCACGAGCGGAATCATCATTAGACCCAGCACTACGCCGCCTGCCAGCGCCGAATAGCCGGTCAAATGTGACATGACAAGCAATCCACAAACGACGATGCCCCAGGTGATGGACGGCACGCCGTTCAGAATGTCGGCGGCGAAACGAATCCACCAGTTCAATTTTGTCCCGCTGTATTCGGAAAGGAAAACACCACCGAGGACGCCGACCGGTACTCCGATGACTGCGGCTTGTGCAAGCAAAACAAATGTTCCCACAATAGCGTTGCCCATTCCGCCGCCGACTTCGCCTACGGGCTTGGGCAGTTGAGTGAAGAAGGCGAGGTTGATTGAACTGAAGCCTTCCTTGATCAGATGATAAAACACGAGCAGCAGCGGCGTGATGACCAGAATCGCGCACACACACGCGAGCGTTTGCATGAACGCGTTCTTATAGTTGCGCCAGCTGTGGTTCGGTGCAGTCATTCGAGTGACAAGTGACGAGTGATTTGTGACGAGTGGCACGAAAGCGCTCTCCCTCTCCGCGTTGCGACGCAGGAGCAATGGGGAGAGGGTTGGGGTGAGGTGCCAATTGTAAATCGTAAATCGTAAATCATAAATATTCAGTGTTGTGGCTTGACGCTCGGCCCGGCGAATGTCTTCAAAAGCATTTGGGCAAAAATATTGACTATCACGGTCACACCGAGGAGGACGAGGCCGATTTCAAACAGTGCGCTCGAATACAAATTGGTGGTGGTTTCACCGAATTCATTGGCGATGACGCTGGCGAGCGTGTAGCCGGGCTTGAGCAGCGACGCGACAATTTGCGGTTGGTTGCCAATGACCATCGTGACGGCCATCGTTTCGCCGAGCGCCCGGCCCAGTCCGAGGATGACCGCGCCAAACAGGCCTTTTTTGGCGTAGCTCAAAACGGCGATGCGCGTGACTTCCCAGCGCGTCGCGCCGAGCGCGTAAGCGGCTTCGCGCTGCAGGCCGGGAACGGAGCGCAGGATTTCGCGCGAAACCGAAGTGATGATCGGAATAATCATGATGGCGACAATGATTCCGGCGGACAACATGCACGGACCGAAACTCGGCCCATGAAAAAGAGGCAGAAATCCGAAATGCCTTTGCAGCCACGGATACAGATGATTGGGATGTGTCGCGTCGCCCTGCAAAAACGGCACCATCACAAAAATCCCCCACAAGCCGAGTATGACGCTCGGCACGGCCGCGAGCAGTTCGATGAACATGGTGAGCGGTTGGCGCAACCAGAGCGGAGCCAGTTCGGTGAGATATACGGCGGTGGCGACGCTGATGGGCACGGCGATGAGGAGCGCGATGGCTGATGAAACGAGCGTTCCGAAGATGAACGGCAGTGCGCCATAAACATCGTTGACGGGATCCCAGTCGCTGCTGACTAGAAAATGCCAGCCGAACTTTTGCAGCGCGAGGTGCGATCCGCGGAATAGTTCATAGCCGATGAGCGCGATGAGGGCAAAAACGGCCAGTGCCATGACGAGCGTCAGCCATTTGAAGGCTTGGTCACCGAATTGTCTCTCGGCGGATTTCATGCCCGGTGCTTTTTTGTTCGTCGCAGCTTCAATAACATTTATCCCTCATTCTTGGAAACAAACGGACGAAGAGCGGGAGGAACTACGCTCTTCGTCAGGTTCATGCCCATAAACTGCCGGGCGGCAGCGCGAAGTCATCACTTGATTGTGCCAAGCAGCTTCAATTCACGTTGCTGGACTTCGTCCGGCAATGGCGCGTAATCCAGCGAGGGCGAAAGTTTCTGCCCTTCTGTGACCGCCCATTTCAAAAATGCAACGAGCTTTGCGCCGTGGTCGGTCCCTTTCTGTTTTTGATAAACGAGCACCCAGCTTGCGCCGGAAATCGGGTAGGCCTTGTCGCCGGGCGCATTGACCATCGAGAAGCGAAAGTCATCGGGAATTTGGGCCGTGGCGAGCGCGGCGCTGACTGAATCGGGCGCGGGTGAAATGAAATTGCCGGAGGAATTCTTCATGTCGGCAAAGGGGATTTTGTTCTGGTCGGCATAGGCGAGTTCCGCGTAACCGATGCCGCCGGGGATCTGCTTGACCTGTCCGGCCACGCCTTCGCTGCCTTTGGCGGCCAGCCCGATGCCCGCCGGCCACTTCACCGATGAACCTTTTCCGACCGAGTCTGCCCATGCGGGATTTACGCTGCTCAAATAATCGGTGAATATGAAACTCGTGCCGCTGCCGTCAGCGCGATGCACGGGCACTATTGCAATGTCGGGCAGGGTAACGCCTGGATTCAAGGCCGCGATTTTAGGGTCGTTCCACTTGGTGATGTTGCCGAGATAAACGCTGGCAAGCGTATCGCCATCCAGATTAAGCTTCGGGCTGCCCGGCAGATTATAGATGACGGCCACGCCGCCGGCGACAATGGGAATGTGCAGGATTTTTCCCGGCGCGGTGGCCATCGCTTCATCCTTCATCGGCGCATCGGATGCGCCAAAATCTACCGTCTCGTTGAGCAGGTTTTTTATCCCGCCACCGGAGCCGATGGATTGGTAATTGAACTGCACTCCCGGATCCACCTTGCCGTAAGCCTCGAACCATTTGGTGAACGCCGGGTAATCGAACGTCGAGCCTGCGCCTGTGACGTTGATGGTTGCGGCATTGGTTTGCGCAACCAGCAGCGCTGCGCCGCCGATGACCGCGAGATGGCGTCTCGCATTTGCTATGGCCAGACCGACCGCCACCAAGCCGCCAAAACCGATGAGTGGAATAATCATTTTTTTCATTTTCATAGGGGAGTTGATCAATTTTCTTACAATTGTTACGCTACGAACCAGTTAAAACTTCCACATGAGATCAGCCATTGTGTGCATGGCATCAGTCGGGGTGCCTGGAGAGGGATTGTTTATCAAATCATTGATGTAGCATGTGAACGTGAAAGTGAGCGAATCATAGATTGAATAGTCAAATTTGATCAGACTGCCTTTGATGTTGGTGCCGCCCACGGCGCTGACCGTTGTATTGGGAACGGGAGAAGTGGGGGTGGTGAGAAAGCGGGCCACATTGTCGTCGTCCACGATTTGATCCCACCAGGCATCGGCTTCGAGATACTGGTAGCGGTAGGAAATATCCCACGAACCTTTCTTGCCTGATTTGCCCAGCGTGACGCCGGCCCACCAACCCGAGTTCCCGCTGGACACGCAGGGGTTGGCCATGTATTCGCCGGCGAGCTTGATTGGGAACGCGCCTGTGTAGAGCGGAAAACTGTCCAATGTGTAAACCACACTCGCATCCGCGATGACAGGATTATAGTGGTTGACCAAAATCGGAATGCCGCCAAGACCGGCAAGTGTGGTGGTGTTGCCAAGGTTCGTGTCATAACCAACAGCCGTGGTTGTGCCTGCGCCTCCCCCTTGGGAGATTGCCCCCTGGTTGATGTTGGCGATGTCAAGCGCCCCGATGCCAAGTGAGGTGGCGATTTTAGGCGTCCAATTCGCGGTCCAGATAATCTGGCCGCCATACATGAACGGGTCGCGGGTGTTAAACTGGTTCAACACGAAGGCGGCGCTGTTAAACGCCACCGAATTCTTGTCGTTGATTTTATAGGTGGCCTGCAACGCACCGCCTTCGGGCGTGTAATCCGGGTCAAAAACCATCGGTGAAAACACAAACGGATTGTTCATCTTGCCGAAGGTTCCTGCCGCCATCCAAGTGCCGTCGTTGATGGGCGTCCATTTGCCATAAGCCGCATCCACATAAATGAACTTCTTGGAACCGTTGCCCTGAAACGTGCTGTTGTTGGACAACGGGTTGCCTCCCGTGGCGGTGCTGCCGGCGTCGTCCGTGCCCAGTCGGAAGCCCACCTCCAAATCATCCTTCATGGTGACCACCATTCCCACACGCATGCGGTAACGGAGGCGTATCTGCGTGTTGCCGCCGTTGTAGCTGGTGGCGCTGGTGACCGGGCCATTGGCGATTATTTCATCATACCGCCCGCGAAAATCGCCATACAAATTGTAACTCGTCACCCAATCCGGCATGGGGAATTTGGCGCCAAGTGCCTTGTTGAAATCATCGGCGGAACCCTGCTCGTTTTCCGTCCTCAACTCCCTTGCTTCGTCCACCGAGAGAATGCCTTTCTGCTCAAGCTTGTTGAGCAGGGCGTCCACGGACGATTGCGCGTGGGTCTGGGGTGTCAATGCCATCAGCGCGGCTGCGCCGGCGAAGATGGCGATCTTGTTGAACGTGTTTTGCCTTTTGCTCATGGTTTCTTTCTCAAATAGGGCGTCCCGTTGAACTTTGAGACAACATCGTTACAGCCGTGTGGCGGGACTGTGACGATTCTGTGACAAAGCTTGACGTTCCGTAATATTTAATTTCAGAGGCTGGATTCCTCCTTGAATTAATTCCGTGTAAAACAGTGAAAACTCTACGCGTTTTTGGCGAATCCGTCATGGTTAAAAACTGTCCCTTTCGTTTGTCAGGGTATTGCGCATGGGGTTATTGTGTTTGTGTGGCCAATCCGACCTTGGTGATATCCAGTTGCTGAAGCACGTCCAGCACGTTGATCATGTTCTGGTAATTCACATCATCCGCGCCCTTGACGACCACGCTTAAATCCGGGTTGTCCGATTTCATCTGCTTCAAATCCCCCTTGAGTTGTGCGACGGTGACAGGCTGGTCATTCAAAAAGGTCTGCCCGTTCGCGTCCACGACGATGCGGTTGATCTTGGGCTTGTCCTTCTGCGGCGGCGGCGGTTTGGGGGAGGGCAGGTTCATCTCCAGGTTGTTCATCATCTGCGGCGTGGTGATGATGAATATGACCAGCAGCACGAACACCAGGTCGAGCAACGGCGTGATGTTCAGCTCGTTCAACGAGCCGTGATGCGAGTGGGATGTCTTTTTTAGGCTCATTGCAGCACGGGTTCGGTTTGGTCCTGGACATCGAATCGGATGGTGATGCTCGGTGGGAAATTCGTCGGCGGCGGGCGATCCATGCTCGTCACGGCGGCGATGGCCGCTCGCACCGTATCATCCCATTGCGAATTCCCGGAGCCGCTTTGCCAGACCGGATTGCTGATCTGGCCCTGATGATCCACCGAGACTTGCACTTCCGCCACATAGCTGTCGTCGGCCATGTTGTCCGGCCTGTTCCATTTCGACCGGAAGGCGTATTCGAGAGCGCTCTTGTATATCTCCACCGGATCGGAACTGGAGATGACGGCCTTGCCGCCTTCAAATTCAAACGACGGCAGGTCAACAGCGGGCGGTGCGACGGTAGGCGGAGCCATCGTGGCGGGCGCCTTGGCCTCTTCAACGGGCTTGGGCGTTTCCACCGGTTTTGGTGTATCAACAACCTTTGGCGGCTCTATTTTTGGCTGTTCCGGTTCCTTGGGCTTCTCCGGTGGTTTCTCCTTCACCATCTCGATGGAAATCTTCTTCAACTGTTTGCCCAGCAATCCCTGACGGGCGGCGAAATACAGCAGCGTCAGCACCAGGACCGCGTGAAAGGTGAACGAGATAAGCAGGTTCACCTTTGACGAGTTGCGCTTCTTGCGGGCCTGTGTGTGTGGCAGCATGTTATTTGGTCAATGATTCGGTTGCCAGATCCACCTTTGGCACGTTGGCCTGCTGGCAGACATCGAGAACGGCGCGGATTTGCTTGTATTTGGCCTTGCCGTCGCCACGCACGATGATGTTCAGGTCCGGGTCGGTTTCGCGAAGGCTGATGAGCGTCTGGACCATCTCGTCTGCCGTGGCCACTTCTTGTTTGTTCAAATACATTTTGCCATCAGCTTGGACGGAGATGTAGTTGGCCTTGCGCGGAGGCTCCTTCAGGCGTTTGGCTGCCGTCGGCAGTTTCAAATCCAGGTCTTTCACCGGTGGGATCGTCGTGATGATGAAGATGACCAGCAGCACGAACCCAAGGTCCAGCAGCGGAGTGATGTTCAACTCCGTCAGCGATTGATGCACCGAGCGCGAACACTTTTTCATGGTGTACTTACTTTCCAACCATCGCTGCTGCCGGGGTGGTATCTGCGTTCTGGCTGGCGCGTTTCAGCGCGCCGGCAATCTTGTCCTCGATGTCGCGCCGGTCCACATAGACGTGTTCAATGTGATTGGCATAGCGGCTGGCAAAACCATCGAGTTCCTGGGTGATGGCGCGTATGGTTGTTACCATGAAGTTGTAGGCAAACATCGCTGGGATGGCCACCAGCAGGCCGGTCACGGTTGCGACCAGCGCCGCTGCGACGCCGGGCGCCATCGCCGTCAGCGTGGCAGCCTGGCTTTCGGCGATGCCCGCGAACGTGGACATGACACCCCAAACGGTGCCGAGCAGTCCGATGAACGGCCCGCCCGCCACCGCCGTTGAAAGCACAATCATTCCCTTTTCCAATGCCATGGCCTCACCTCCTGCCGCCTCCTCCAGAACCACCCGCACCGCGTCAAAGGATGCCAGGGTGATCTTGGTGGTGACAGAATGTGCCAGTTGATCCGTGTTCCCTTCTCCAGTGGACTGGCTGGCTGGCACACCGGGCTGAACCTGCACCGGATTGTTTTTCAATTGATACGCCAGTTCATCCGCGCCGCGAATATAGAGCTGATACGCCGGTGCGCCGTCATACTCCTGGCCCTTGCGCATGATGTCCAGCGGGTCGCGCGTGGAGGCATAGGCGGTCAGAAATTTCTTTGTGGCCCGGCGCGCGATCATCAACTGCCGGAACTTCGTGATGATGATGGTCCAACTGAACAGCGAGAGCACCAGCAGCACAATGACGGTGATCTTGCCCTCGGTGGTGGCGTTCTGGATGGCATAGACCGCCGCGTTGGCGGCGAACAGGGGATGGATGAGTGTGGTCATATAAAATGGGGTCTAGGGTCTGGCATCTAGGCTCTTGGGTTTGGGTCTGGGGTCTAGGTTCCGGGGTTGGGGGTCCTGGCTTCGGACACTTTCTTGGGTGGCAAAATTACTGTCACGCGGCTCACTTTTTGAGCGAGCGCGATTTGTTTGCCCTTCTTTTTCTGGTCGTCGGCATTTTCGTCTGTTGAATCGGCGGCTTTGGTGGATTGATCATTCGCCAGGCCCTGGCTCGCCGAATTGGCGGCGGTGCCTTGAGCGAAACCTTTTTGCCCGGTGGTCTCGACACTCGAACTCACATTTTGTGAGAGCAATGAAGCGTCAATGCTGCTGCCGCTGGCGCTGATGCCGCCCACTCCGATGATGGTGCCGGAAACATTTCCACCGGCGCTGACATTTGCGGTGCCCTCCGCCAGCACCGTTACGTCCGCGTTCTGTTGCGCGACGATATCCGCATTATTGCGCGCGAAGACAATACCCGTGATGTTGCCCGTGGCGTCCAGCTTTACACTGCTGCCAACCACACCGGAGCCACTGGTGTCAATATTTCCCACATAAAGGACGTTCCCGAGGGCGTCCCGGGAACCGGCTTCGACCGTCACGGTTGCGGCTGAAGAATCTGCGCCGTCCAGGGGCAATTGGACTATGCCAGCCGCGCTGGCGGTGATATTCCCTTCTGGCGCCAAAACGAGCACGTTTCCTACGGAATACAGCGGCTCCGTGGATGTTGAATCACGCGGCGGAAACGTCATGGCCAGAATGCCGCTCAACGGAATTGTCGGGTTTGAAAATTCAGTGGCTCCCGTCAGCGGGTCCACGTAATACTCATCCACTGTGACGGAGCCGCTGCCGCCGTTGCCGGCGTCCACATTGCCATGAAGCGACTCCACCGTGACATTGCCGCCGTCGTAGGCGGCGATGCGCGAGCCGGCCACCTCGATGTTGCCCCCGGCGATCACACTCACGCCGCTGTCATCGGTGCTGTAGATGCCGCGGGCGTATTGATCATTGCCCGCAACATAAGTCGAACCTACAACAATATTTCCAGGAGCCGTCACCGCGATGTCTCCGCCATCCATCGAGGAAATCGTTGTTGCGAACATGTCCAATGAATCACCCCCGGAGTTCATCCCGGTGAGTGTCACGTTGATGGCCGCACCGTGTGTGATATAACCGGGAAGCGTGGAAATATAATAATTATGGAGGCTGGGATTGTCCGCCGGACCGATAGTCTGGATGCCGTGCGTCGAGCCGAGGTCGAGCGTGTTTGCGGTGATGTCAAACGCTCCGCCGCCGCCGAGTATAAAGCCGGGGTTTGGCGTCGAAGGCGCGTTCTGGCTTTCGCTTTGCAACTGTTTTACAATATCTATGACCGCCTGTGGAGTCTGCGGAGTGGTTGAAGAAGATGAAATAGGTGTGATTAATCCGGGGTCAAGCGGGTAATAATATTCAAGTATCGGACTGCCGTCAGGATTGTATTGGGGCGTGCCATTCACAAACTCTTGAATTTTCAAACTCTCCAAAGCCGCGGCTTCATCACTCGTCAAAACACCATTGAGCGTGAGTTTCCCGCTGACGGGGTCATAAAAGAGGTTGTTGAACAAATTGCCGTATGACGCGCCGAAAGCCTGAAGCAGGAGGGACAATTCAGGTGCCGAGGACAAGGTCACACTATTGTATTGATTCTGGTTCAAAATGTTGCCGCCCACATAAAGGCCTGAATCCGTGGCTGGATCAAGCAGGCCGCTGTTCTCCATGTTTGCCTTTGCGGTCTGGCCCACATTGATGCTGGTCACATCGGTCGGGTGGAGGTTTTGTCCCTGAAAACTGCTGTTGATCATGTCGCCCACCACGTTGATTTGCGCCGCCTCCGGCACAATCAGGTAAAAATTGTTCATGTCGCCGGAAATATCGAGCGTCACCGGCGTCGGGCTGTTGTAATGGGCCGGGATGGACGCGAAATCGGCTGCGCCGAAACTGGCTCCCGACGTGTATCGCGAACTGCCGCTGTCAGACATGATGAGGTCCGGTACCGAGATGCCTGTTTTGCCGGTCAAAGCTCCTCCGCCCGTCGTGGAAATATCCAGACTGCCTTCTGGAGACGGGAACAAAATGACCTGGTTGCCAACCACGACGCCCCCGGCGCCCGCCATGATGTCCAGAATGGGAGGATAGATCGAGGTTGTATTGAGGCTCCCAACCGAGTCCGAGCGCGGTAAAAAGTTGCCCCCAAGGGATACTTGGTTTCCGGCGTTGAGATCCACGTAGTCACCCGGCCCATAATCGAAATAGTGATACAGCGAGGAATTGACATTTCGGGAATTAAGGATGCCGTTGGGATTGCGGACTTCCTGCAAGTTGATGTCCTGTGCCGCGTTTACCGTCCAACCACCGGCAATCGAAGTGTCTATTAAACTCAATGCCAGCAGGGTCGAAGTGTTTCCCGCGTCATTTCCGGCGGAGATGGTTCCCGTCCCGTCGGCGACGACGTAATGCCCCACAACATCGTGCCCGGCGGTCAGTGTCACATTCCCCGGTGACGGGCCGAACGCGCCACTGCCGGCATCTCCATCGGCAACGGGATTGTTTCCCGACGGCAGCAAGCTGATGATGTCCAAACCCGCGGTGATGTTCACACTGCCGCCCGCCAGCGTGCTGATGCCTCCAGGATTTAAATTGTTGATCGTGTAATAGGTCTGATAGAATTGGTAGCTGCTCTGATTGGCTCCGGTATTGACGCTGCCCGCCGTCGCCGTCACGCTTATGTTTCCGCCTGCGGTCGTGGTGATGAAACTAGCACTGGTCGAACTCGTGTCCAAAAGGACATCCTGTCCGGCCAGAACCGTGATTGAACCCGTATCTGTCTGGATGGAACCGTAATCATTCAAGCTCCCCGATGTCGCGGTCGCATTGATGTTTCCGCCGCCGGTCGCGCTGACGGAACCGGTGCCAATGTCAATGTCCTGCGCCGCTGTCAGGTTGATGTTCCCGCCGGCGGTGGTCTCGACAGAACCAAGGCCGAGTTGAGAAAACATTTGTATATCATTACCCGCCGACAAATTGATCGAAGCGGAAGCTGATGCGATGGCGAAATTGTTGAAGTTGAAATCCTGCAATGACCCTCCTCCGGTTTCAATATTCTGTCCCGCCGTCAGGTTGATGTTGCCGCCGGTGGTTTGAATCGAGCCGCCGCCTTGCAATCCGTCGCCGCCGTTCAGGTAAATATTGCCGGTGCCGGGCGTGACCGCGCCGGTGTTGAAATTGTTGACCCCGGCCTCGAGCGTCACCGACCAGTTGTTGGCATCAATGATGGCGGAACCATCTTGGAAGATGATGTTATTGCCCGCCTCCAGCGTCAGTTGTCCAGTGGTCACGCCGCCGCTGTTTGCGCCTATGGTCCCGCTTAAATTCCACAACGTGCCGCTGGCCAGGGTGATGTCCTGCGCGGCCTGAAGAATGATGTCCGAAACATTGAGATTGGCGAACGCGGTATTGACATTCAAATCCAGCGTGGTGCCGGGATTGTCCCCTGCCAGCACTGTGCCGCTGCCGGCGCTGTCGGACCCGGATGTGTCCAGAATGATGTTGTCAGGATCAAGGAACAATTTTCCCGCCGTCCAGCCCGGGTGCGCGCCGGCATTTACGCCTGACTTCAGAGACAATACTTCCGGCGCGCTGATTTCAACATTGCCGCCATCGCCGCCCTGCGAACCGCCCTTCAAGTCAATCTGGCTTCCCTTCGCATCGCTGAATATGTTGCCCGATTTCAGCGTCACATTGCCGCCGGAACTGCCGCCAGCCGATTTATCGCCGTTGGCAAGAATACGGGAGCTGGCGCCGAGATTCAATTGGTCTGAGGCGACCAGTTCGATGACGCCATTTTCGTTGCGAACGGAATTGGCCTGGACGAATCCGTTTTGATTCACAACTTGCGCGTTCACGGAAATGGTTCCGGCATCGGCGACCAGGCGGCCTTCGTTATCCACAGAGCCTTCGGGCAGATTCACCTTCATGCTCAACCCGCGCCCATCGGGCCGGTCGCTCACCAGCACGTCCTGTCCCGCCGCGATGCCGATCGTTCCGCCCGGCGTGGTGATGTCGCCGAGATTCACAACATTTTCCGCGATGAGAAAAGCGGGGCCGCCATTGACGACGTTTATTTTACCGTAATTGAGAATGCTTGCCGCTGGCGGCGGACCGTTGAATTCCCAGGAGCCGCCGCTGTTTTGCGGCATCCCTTGCGCGGTCGAAACAACCAGGCCGGCCGCCTGCACAAATGAATTCGGCCCGAAATAGAATCCCGAGGAATTCATCAGCACGACGACGCCGTTGGCTTGGAGGTTGCCGTAAATCAGCGACGGATTCGGGTCGTTGACGCGGTTCCAGACGATGGATTGCGCGGATGGCTGGTTGAACGTCGTTGTCTCCCCGGCCGCTATGTTGAAACCCTGCCAGTTGAGAAAGGCATTTTGCGACGCCGTGATGTTGAGATGGGAACCATTTTGCGACGCCGTGGCCATGCCGGATGCGACGGTCATGCCCGTCGGATTGGCCATCGCCTCGTAACAAGTGACAAATGACAAATGACAAGTGATGAGAAACGTGACGAGTAATCGTGTCACCCGCCATTTGCCACCCGTCATCCCTGTTAGATTGGATTGCCATCCCATGACCTGCGTCAAATTTAAGCGACCCGCACCCGTCGGCATGTTACAAATCTGTGACAATTTGGAATTCATGTTCTATTAGAATTGGATGCCGACGCCGAAATAAATGTGAACACCCCCCACCGGCGTCTGGGGGGTGGCCGTCAGCGGAAAAGCCATTGAGACCCGTCCGTCCATATGAGTCCCGATGTTGGCGGTGACGCCCCAGCCCACGCCCCAGAATTTCTGGCGGCCGCTGCTGCCGGACGGCGGGTCGAGCAGGTATATCTCGCCGTAATCCATGAAGACCGATCCGCGCAGCCAGCAGGGTTCCTCGTCGCCGTCATTGCCGAACATGCCGATGTCTAGCGGCGGCAATTGCGGCTCGAACATCACGCGCCAGCCTTCATCGCCATAAGCTTCGCCATCCGTATAGCCGCGCACGCCCGTCGTGCCGCCCATCGCGTATTGCTCGTTGCTGAAAAGCGGACTGTCCGCCCATTGGCCATCGGCGTGCAATTTCACCGTCCAATCCTTGTACACGGTCTGCACCCGGTCAGCCCCCGCCTGGATGATGATGTAATCCGCGCGCGCCTTCGTTGAATAAGAAACCCGCGAGAAATCCGAATTTTTGGAGAAAACGGAGAGCGGATTGAAGTTTGCGTTCGCGTTGAAAAAAGTCGTTCCGAGTTTGTCCGGCACGTAACCGCTCCATCCGGCATTGAGGGGCAGGTAATCCAGCGCGGAATGCTGCGCTGGCTGCGGCGAGGAAACAGTCGTCACGATGCTTGTGGGACCACTGGATGGGTTGGTGTAAGTAAATGAAGTGGCGAAAACGTTCGAGTTGTAGCTCACCAATCTGTAGCGCTTGAAGTCAAATCCGAATGACAGCGTGCTGCTCAACTTGGATAACTGCGGCAGCGGTAGGGATACCCGGCCGCCGAGATTTTCATTAAGCGAGAGATTTTGCCCCGGAGCAAACGAAGTGATGGAGAGCAGGGTGTTTGTGGCCGACGTGACGAGTTTGGGCTGGCCGGGTTGCACACCGGTATCCGAGGTCGAACGGCTGGCGTAAATCGTCAACTCCGGCCGGCCGGTCGCCGCCGGCACGTTGAATTGATGAGTCGCCTCGTTGTAGCCGAAACTGCCCGGTCGGGAGTCCACCTGGTTTTGCACAGACGCATAGCCGCCCAGTGGCATGCGATAGTAACCGCTGTAATTGGCCACCTGCGGCGCGTCGAAGGGCAGCGAGTTGTAATTGGCCCCGCTTTTGAACTGGTTGAACGAAAAACTGTATTGCAGGCCGACCTGATGTTCGAGGTCCCAAAGATTGTCGTATTGGGAACTGAAATTGGCGCGCATGTCCGGCGTGCCCGGCGTCGCATCATTGTTGACCTCAAGCCGCGCGTGCCACGGCAGGGTGTCTTTAACCTTCAACGTCAATTCGCTCGTGCCCGGCTCCGGGCCGGGGCCGATGACGGGATAAATTGACCGGTCGCGGCTCATGTTCGCCGCGTCCAGTTCGCGCTGGAATATTTTCGCGTTGAGCAGCATGTTCGTGTGCAAATCCGGCAGCGCCCGCATCACGTTGTCGTAACTGAACCAGCGGTTGCCCTCGACGTTGATCGCCGCAAGCGGCGCCTCGGTCACTTTCACCGTCACCACGGCATTGGTCAATTTCTGTGGAGGCAGGCCGACAACCACCGTCATGAAACCGCGTTCCCGGTACGCCTTTTGCAAATCCCCAGCCGCCGCCAGGATCGCGTCAATCGTCACGTTCGTGCCAAAGGCGGCGGGCACGTTCGTGAAAATGCCGCCGATGGCCCCCGGCGTCAAAATGGAATTCCCCTCGACGAGGTATTTGTCCACGCGAAAGTGCGGGCCGGAATTTGTGGTGGCGGGAACGGCGCGCGCCGGGGCGCTATCGGAAGAAGCCGGATTCGTCTGCGCGAACGCCGGTAATCCCAAAAGTGTTCCCAGCATGGTAAGCAAGACGCCAACCCCCAGCGCCAGTCGCGAAGTTGGCTTCCGCGCCGATCGCTGCCGGGACGGCTTGTCCGGCGCGTTCCTCTGCCGCCATTCGCTGGGAGTCATGCCGAAGCGCTTTTTGAACATGGCGTTGAACAGGCCCAGGTGCCGGTAGCCGCAGTCGTAAGCCACGTTGATGATCTTCGCGTTGGAACCCGCGAGCAACTGCTGCGCGCGCTCCAGGCGCAATTCAATCTGCCTTGCGCGCAACGGCACGCCGAACTGCTCCCGGAACAGGCGGCTGAAATGCCGCTCGCTGCAATGCAACTGCTCCGCCAGTTCACCCAGAGTTCTTCCGGACAACTCCACCTCCAGCATTTGCCCGATGTTCTGGCGGAACCGTTCGCGCAGCTTGTTGGCGTGCGCGGCATCCAAAACCGGCACTGCGAGCATCCCCGACACCGCGCTGGCCCAAAGTTGCAGCAGCGCGCAGCGCATCGTCAGCCCGTCGCTCCGCGTCTGGTTTGAGATGTGAGAGAATTTTTGTCCAATGGGTTCATTCGCTGTGAAAGGCAGGGTGTGCGATGCGGCATGGCCGGGGATGTTTTCAAGCTGATGCCATTCCGACACGGTCAGCAGGCCGTTGAGAAATTGAGGCTGCACTGTGAAAAAATGCAGCTTCAATGGGCCGAGCTGGCTTGCCCGAAGTCGCCCGTCGTCGTTGGATGCCAGCACTATGCCGTCGCCCGAGTTCAGCGCCCGCGTGTTTCCTCCCTGCATCCAATAGCCGCTTCCCTCCGCCACGCGCACGATCATCCAGCCCGGACCATCGGGCACCCATTCGCCCGACGGCCTCAAAACCATTTCCTGCAGGATTAGGTGTCTCTCGACTGACATTGAAGCACCAGTCTGAAGACACCATGTTACAAACAAGTGTCGAATAAATTACAATTCTGCGACAACTCAAGGCCACCCGGCTGAAAACCTTTAACAAAAGGGATTTCTATTAGCGTCCATTAGCGGTTAAAGAATTCTTCGCGTCCTGGCTTCATTGCGCCTTTGCTTTAAAATGTTCGTGTCATTTGTGTGTTTCGTGGTACACCCGCTCCTCGCTCTTCTTTCGATGTTCAAAGTTCGGCGTTGGATGTTCGATGTTTTCCGAATTTCAGATTTCAGTATGTCAGTATTTCAGCTTTTCAGAATGTCCGCGGTCTCGTGGTCTGTAGTCGGTCTTATTTCTGCTTTCTCCGTTCCACTTTCTGATTTCAAAATTTCAGCTTTCCGCATTTCAGCTTTTCCCTCCGCTCCCCGCTCTCCAATCCGTGTCCATCCGTGGTTAAAAGTCCGTCAGATTTATTTGAAGCAATTCGGGATTAACCGGTCTAAAACAACTCATGGGCCGTCTTGCAAACATTCTGGGTAAATGGTTGTTTCCGCGTTTGCCGCGTGATTTGCGCCGGCGCAGGTTGAACAACCTTTTCACCGTCCTGTTTATCAGCCTCATCGTCATGGGCGGAATCGTTTTGGTCTTCATCGTGACAACGAAAAACGGCCGGTAGTTCCCCTGTTGAGTGTTGAATGTTCTGCGTTGGGGTCCATTTCAGTTTTTGCTCCCCGCTCCCCGATCCTTGCTTTCCTATCCGTGTATATCTGTGCCCATCCGTGGTTAAAATTTCTGCTTTCTACTTTCAGAATTTCAGTATGTCAGCGTTTCAGCATTTTTTACTATCTTCAATCTTCCACCTTCGCCCTTCGCGTCTATGCGTTAAAATCCGTGTTCATCCGCTTGTCCTTTTCGCCATTGCCCGCATGCGTGGCGTGACACAAAATTTTGGTTGAGTCAAAAGATTTGGGAGTGCAAAATTAGCCATAATCGTACCGTAATATGAATGGATCTCGGGTTACAATTTGCCTTTTGCTGACTGGATTTGTCTGGGTTGTTGGATGTGTCACGTCAAAGCCGGACCCGCTGGCGGGTTGGAAAAGTGTCCCCTCCTTTCAACCAAGTCAGTCAACTGTCAACGATTGCATGAATTACATCAAACAGCTTCCTCCAGGTGAAAACGGCCCTGTCGGCACCGTTGATTGGTATGGAGACGGAACCGGACGGCACGCCTTGGATATTAAAATAAACGTGAACGGATCATGGCGGGATCATCTCCTCATTTACGACCGGGAAAACAAGAGGGTCAAGGTGATAAAATTCCAAAATGAAGCGAAATCGTAAATTCTAGCGGTTTAACGATTTCTGTAGCCGCAGTTCGATGTTGGATGTTCTTTACGCTCTATGCTCCCCGCTCCCCGCTCCTTGCTTTCACATCCGTGCTCGCGCCCGTCGCGGCAGATCCGTGATTAAAAATTTCTACTTTCAGCGTTTCAGCATTTTTTACTATCTTCCATCTTCAATCTTCCATCTTCCGCTTTATTTCAGTATGTCAGCATTACAGCATTTCAGTATGTCCGTAGTCTTGTGGTCTGTGGTCTCGTTGTCCGTCCTCCTCGCTCCCCATTTTCCCAATTCCGCCCGATTAGCGTTTATTCGCGTGAATTAGCGGTTAAAAGAATCCGTGTCCATCCGTGCCTATGCTGAATACACTGAGGCATAGACTAGTTTGATTGCGGAATAAAATACAATCTATCCGGGCCAATCAAATTTGCAGGCGTGCCGGGCGGCGTGAGGGGTGTGAGGGGAAAAGGTGGATCCTCTCCGGCGGATACCAAGCTGGCCATGGCTATGCGGGCGGCCTCCACGTTTCTGGCGGGGATAACCCACCAAGGTTCCGGTGCCGCCGCAGGTGTGGATGGGGTGGAACTTGAACCGCCGCCGGATGTGCTGTTTGCTGGCGTGCTGTTGCCGGAGGAATTGCCCCCGCCAAAAGCGACTAGTCCAGGGGGCAACGGCGCGCCACCGCCCGCCGGATTACTGTCAGTTGCCGAAGATGGGATGCCTTCCGCCGGAACCTGCCCTCCATTATTGTCCGCCGCCGTCGTTGTCGGGGCAATGCTGGGCGTGGCGGCGGGTGGCGCGTTCACGAGCGCGGGCGGCTTCTCCAGGGCGATGATCTGGACGATGCCGTGATTTTTCACCTTGATCGTTCCCGATCCATCGTCCACGGACAGCAATTCGATTTCCCCGTCGCTCTGCCCCTCTCCTAGGAAATAACTTTTGTCCTTGTCCGCCTTCACTTTGAACAGCGCATACTTGCTGCCAAAAATGTTCATGATGCCGTTCAAGGTGATGTCCGACGGGGGAGCCACGGCGGCTCTGGCATCGGCGGAGGCCTGCGGTGGGACAAGGCCAAAAACGTTGTGTTGGAAGATGACGCTGTAGGGATTGGATTTCGCAACGGGCCCGGTCGCCCGCGCCATGACGGTGAAGATCAGGATGCCGAGGGCGAGCGCCGCCATGGTTCGGGTTGATTTCATTTCTACGTGCAGTATTTCCGTTTAGCAGAAGGCCGGCGCGGGATGCCCGCGCCGGCCTAGGTGTTCCAAGTCAGGTGATATCAGTTCGGAGTGATTGCGCCGCCGACCGAGGAACGGCTGCACTTCATCTCCGAGAGACGGATGGCGGTAACCGGTCCATAGGTCGAGCTGTTGCCGTTGTTGACTTCCGATTGCAGGATGTCGTTGTCAAGCTGCCCCACAAAGTTTGTATAATACTGGTAGGTGGTGTCCGAGGTGTGGGTGTTCGCCGTTTCCATGCATTCATAGCTCCACAGGCTGTATTGGCCCTTGATGATGGGCGTGAAATCGGGCTTCGCCGGAACTTGCGTGGTCACGCCGGGGGTGTAGCCATTGAACGGCAGGAAGCCATCGTAGGCAACAATGGAACAACCGCCGCCGCCATTCGGATACGTGGACGCCGTGCTGGTGTCACCCGCGACGGTCAAGGCGTCGTTAAGCCCCTCGTAACCAACGCAGGCCGCACCGACAAAGCTGCCGATGAGATTCGTGGCCATGGCATTCTGGTTGGTCAAAGCTGCCGCCTCATTGCCACCGGAAGAATATCCCGGGCCGTAAATGGAGGGGCTCAAGTTTTGATTCATGATTGCAAACACGGTGGGCGCAGTGGTGTTAAAACCGTACAGGATGGGCGTGCCGGTGTAATAGGTGTCGGCGGCGGCGCAAACGCGGCTGCCTGAATCCTTGTTGCGGCCGGTGACATACATCTCGTTATTCGTGTCCGCGTCATTGCCTGTGAAGAACGAGAGCTTCAACGCGCCGTTGTTCCACAACGACTGCAATTGATGGCCAGTGATGTTCGTCACAGTCGTCGGGGCGTAATAGTTTCTGCAAAAGGTGAACGGCAGGATGGCGACATGGGTCTCGGTGACGGCAGCATTGGCAGCCAGTGTCGAAACCTTGTCCACGTCCGAGAAGGTGATGGTCGGCACCGCAGAAACTGCCGCGCCGCCAGCCGTTGCGTTTGTAAAGGTGATGCTGGTGTTGTTGAGTATGTCTTCCAGGCCTTGAACCGACCCGTTGAAGCTGGCATACACCGATACGCTCTGGCCTCCGTAGAGGGAACTCATGGTCCCTGTCATGGTATAGACGCCCGTGCCGGTGGAGGCAGTGGCGGGAACTATGGTGGGAGTGCTGTCAAACGCCGCCTTCACTGCGCGAAAAACGTTGGCGCGGAAAGCGGTGGAGCCGGCGATGTAGATGCTCACCTGCGCTTGCAAGGTGCTGGCGGCAAACAGTCCGCCCAGAACTGCGATGGTTAGTATTTTTTTCATATTTCTCCGTTGTTTTTTTTGGTTGGTGATGTTGTTAGATTATTGATGAAACAAAGATTTAGTTTTTGCGTGTGATTCTGCGCCATCCAGCCAGGCCCATCAGCCCCATGCCAAACATTGCCCACGTTGTCGGCTCGGGCACCGGCTGGGGGTTGAAGGTCAAGGTGCCGCTTGGATCCAGTTCAAAGTATCCGAGGTATGTGCCGGCGGAGCCGGGAGTCATTTGGAAGAGATCCTCCAACACGGGGGTGGTGCCGGAGCTGAAGGCTCCAGAAGTGTTCTGCTCGATGTTGTTGTTGCTGCCGAAGTTTCCCTGAAAATTACCGGCCGTTCCGATGCCGGTGGTGTAGGAAAGGGCGCCTTCAGAACTTAAATTGAGACCGCTTGCAACCACGACGGCGGAGGCGGTGTTGTCCGCTGAAGCCGCTTCACCAAAACTGGTATATGTGGCCCCATAGGCAATGCTCTCAATCTGGGCGCGCGTGTTCCCCTGCTGGTTTGAAGTCTGTGCCGCCCAAGGTGAGGTTTGTGTGCTGCCATATTGTTGGGGAGCCGTCACCCAGAGCGTGTTTGCCGTGCCGGAAACGCTAGAGCCGGGTGCGATGTCACCGAATACCGAAAAATAAAGATTGTTCAGACTCAAGCTGGCATCCGTCAATTGCCCGCTGGTGTAGTAGGTGCCGGAAACCGTGATCGGGCTGGATGCGCCCGTGTAAAGCGAGGCAGCGCCGATATCCACGATCAAATCGGATGTTCCACTAGGGGTGCGAAGACCCAATAACAAATCACCGTTGTTGTAATTGAAGGTTTGTGCCGTGGCGCTCAAGCTCCAGAGGAAGCCCGCCGCCACCGTTAGAATTGCCAGTTTATATGATTTCATGTTTGTCTCCTATTGAGTGGTTGGTTTTGTTTATGTAATTTGTGAAACTTCAGTTTTTATTGCGCGGTGATGATGTATAAACGCGAGGTGTTGGTGATGACTTCAATGAGCGAATTTGTCAGGCCGTTGCCTGCAACAGAATTGATGGCCGGCCAGTTCGTCTTTGCCGTGGCCAACCCCACACTGTTCGTCCCCCGTAGCGTGTAGGTCGCGCCGGAGACTGTGGTGAAGGAAACTGTGTTGGTGGTTCCGGTGTGGACATAGGAAACGATGCGCGGCGCGGTAAGAGTGACCGGCGATGGTCCGGCGGTATAGGTCAATGCGCCGTTTGTCGAAAGCTCGAAATAACCGAGATAGGTGCTGGACAAACCATTTGACACCACCAAAAGCTGGTAAAAATCCGCGCGCACTGGCTGGCTCGATGTGGTGAAGTTGGACGGCGTGCTTTGCTCGATACTGACACCGCCTGAATCACCCCAAAAATTACCGTTAAGATTTCCACTGGATCCCATCGAACCGGTATAGGAGTAGAAGCCAGGGGTACCACCAGGGGGCCCAGCTTTTGGTTCCACCACGAAAGTGTTGCCGTTGGCCGGACTCGTCCCGTACGGATCGCTGAGTTGGTCAATGGCACTGGCATTGTCGCCGATGGTGTCAATTTGACCGCCAGCGTTGTTCTCTTGGCCTGAAGTATTGCAGGGCCACGGAGTGCTCTGGGTGTTCAAACTGGTGCGCGGACGGGTCACCCAGATACCAACGCCAGGACGGTAGTCAGCCATGGCGGACCAGTATATGCTATTAGTGCCGGTGTATTGCAAAACTGAAGGACTATAGTAATTGGTGATGGCGATTTTCTGGCCGACCGCCAGGTTGATAAACGTCGTGACCGGGCCGCAGTCCACCACCAAATCATAAGAGCCACCTGTAGCCGGGCGAAAGCAAATCAGCAGGTCGCCATATGTCCCTAGTCCATCGGTGTAGTTAAACTGCGCCTGCGCCGTGCACGTGGCGGCACAAACCGCTAAAAACAGGATAGCTCTTCCGAATAAGGATCTTACTTGCGTCATTTCGGTGTGATATTAGAGCAGCATGACACCTTCCACTTGCAGTAATCAGACAGATGCACTCACTTTGATGCCGTACTCTAACATGGCCAAAACACTGGTGAAACCTCGTCATAAATGTCTTTTTCACATTCTGCCAGCGCTTTCAGCCGGCCACCGCACCGTGCGTAACCTAAATGTGACCGACAAGTTTGGAAGTTTTGCCCGTTTGCAAAGCCAATTTCACAACTTTTGGATGCCGCTTTGCCAAATGGCAGGATATTTTGAGACAGAATTACGAAATGCTTAAGATTGCGTTTATTCCATCAACGGAAGCATGGTCAAACCGACAAAGGAGCAGTGCTTGATCACGCAAATCAACCTGCGTTCTCCAGCGGCTTGGCCGAAATCTCCAGCATCCGCTCAATTGGCAGACGCGCCCGCTTTAGAATCTCCGGCGGCAGCTCCACTCGCGGAGCGAGTTTCTTCATGCAGTCACGCACTTTTTCCAGCGTGTTCATCTTCATGAATTTGCACTCGCTGCAACGGCAATTGTCCGCCGGCGCGCGCATTGCGTCGAACGTCGGCGCGCACAAAAATTCCTTGCCCGGACATTCCTTCTGCATCCGGTGGATGATGCCCGATTCAGTCACGATGACAAACCGCCGTGCCGGATCATGTTTGCAGTATGTGATCATCTTCTCTGTCGAGCAGACCGCGTCCGCCAGGTCACGCACCTCGCGCAGGCTTTCCGGGTGGACCACAATTTTTGCGTCGGGAAACTGCCGCTTTGCCGCCAGTACCTGCTCGCGCTGAAACTCGACGTGCGCGTAACAATTGCCCTTCCACAACGTCATCGGCCGGCCCGTCTGCTCCATCACCCACTGGCCGAGATTTTCATCCGGCACGAACAGGATCTCCTTGTTCTTCGGCGCGGCGCGGACGATTTTTTCCGCATTGCCGCTGGTCACGATCACATCGCACAACGCCTTCACCGCCGCGCTGCAATTGATGTAGGCAATCGTCCAGAAATTCGGGTTCGTCGCCTGAAGCTTTGCGAGGGCAGGGGCTGGGCAGCTTTCTTCCAGCGAGCAGCCCGCGTCCTTGTCCGGCAGCACGACGATTTTGCCCGGATTCAAAATCTTCGCCGTTTCAGCCATGAAATGCACGCCGCAGAACACGATGACATTCGCGTTCGTTTTGGCTGCCTGCTGCGCGAGCCCAAGAGAATCGCCGACATAATCCGCCACGTCCTGGATTTCCGGCACCTGATAATTATGGGCGAGGATGACGGCGTTGAGCTGCTTCTTGAGAGTATAAATCTCCCTCGCCAGCGGCTCGAATCTGCTTTTCGGCATCGCCTCGCGCGGATGGATTTCGGCAATATCATTCACGATGAAAAGTTAGCGCTGCCAACCCGGCGCGTCAATGAATCCGTGTGAATCCATGTCCATCTGTGTCCATGTGTGGTGAACTGTTTTCTCCCTCTCCGCTCCCTCCGAGGGGGGGGAGAGGGTTGGGGTGAGGTGAGGGTGTTGTTTCCACTCTCCATTCGATGTTGGATCTTGGATGTTTCTGATTTTCAGTGTTTCAGCTTGTCAGCATTTCAGAATGTCCGTCGTCTCGTGGTCTGTAGTCGGTCTTATTTCCACTTTCTGATTTCAAAATTTCAGCTTTCCGCATTTCAGCTTTTCCCTCTGCTCCCTGCTCTCCATTCGATGTTCAAAGTTCGGCGTTGGATGTTCGATGTTTTTCATCTTCAATCTTCCATCTTCCACCTTCGCCCTCCGCGTCTTTGCACCTTTGCGTTAAAATCCGCGTCCCTCCGCCTGCCGCGCCGTAATCAGATGAAGGCGGGTGGTTAATGAATTCGTTGCATTTCTTCCGTCAAATATACTTCGCGTGGTTCATGTGGTTCGCGGTTCAATAATGAGTTGACAACGTCCGCTAGGCAGGGTCTTTTGGGTAAACCATGAGGTTTTTATGAACGGTTCGACCATCAACCGGTTTATCCTGCTCCTCGCCGATGCCTTCGGGACATTGCGCACGGATGTTTCAATGCATGAAATTGAGCGCATGGCGATGCTCGTGCACAGCGCGATGGAGAACAAGCGCCGCGCCTACCATGACTCCAGCCATGTGTTCCACATGTGCAGGGATATGGGTCCCCGGCAGGTGCTGGCGGCGATCTTTCATGACGTGGTGTATTTCCAGCTTGATGGCGGGTTCCCGCAGCAGGCAGCCGCCCTGCTCGAACCCATTGCCCGAAATGAGAACGGCACGCTGGTTCTCAATGCCATCGAAAAGCACGACACGACATTGCAGCTTTGCGCCGGCATCTTCGGATTCAAACCCGACGAGGACCTGCCGCTGTTTGGCGGCATGAACGAGTTCCTGAGTGCGGCGCTGGCTGCCAGATTGTTGCAACCGCATCTTCAGATGCGCGACCTGATCGCGATTGTCGCCTGCATTGAAGCGACAGTGCCGTTCCGCAAAATTGACGCCAAAGGGCGCAACTTCGCTTTTCATCTGGCCGGCCGGATACGCGGGCAGATTCGGAAGCTGCCGGAAAAAATTTCCGATGAAGAAATCGAACGGTACGTTGCGCAGGTCATGCTGGATGCGGTCAAGTTCGCCAACCGTGATGTCGAGGGATTCGCCGAACCCAATCCCGGCAAATTTCTGTCCGCAACCTGGCAACTGATCGAGGAATCCAATGCCCCGCTGGTCGCCGTCGGGGTTTATACGCTACAGGATTACCGGGGAGCACTGTCGCGCATGGAAAAATTTCTGGGCGGGTTGAACCCGGAAAATATCTTCCACCATTACGACCATTTTCCAAGTGATGCCGAATTTGCAAGACTGAACGAAGCAGCCCGGAAAAACCTGGCCTTCGCCTGCGATTATCTGGGTGCGAAGATTATCTCAATCGCGATCATCGAAGCCTTGGCACTGGAAACCGGCGGGGATTGCCCGGTCTCGATGTTCCTTGGGGACATCCACAATCCTGATGGCAAGCCCGACCGCGTGGAAGATTTCCTGCCGCCAGTCAGCATTGTGACGGAACTCAAATCCAGACTCCTGCTTGTTTTGGAACAAGGCCGTGCCCAGGAATCCAGCAAAGACCTGAACGCCTCGCCATTGACGGCTTACACATATCGCTGCATGGGGCATGAAAAATCGCTGTGGGCGTTGCAGCAATCAAAACGGATGTTCGCGGGCGAATTGTCACCGCTTGAATTTCTCAAAAGCATGGATCGGGAAATGATCGTGGCCATCATCGACGCTTGCGCCCATATTGCAATATCACGGCGAGAGGCCTTGCTAAAGCTTCAAATTAAGCTCTCCAAAACCGCCAGTGACACATTCAGGGCGTGACAAGCACCCGGTAAACACGCTGCGGGCTGGCGCCGGTGGCATTGTCCGTGGCATTCAAATTCAAATTCGTCGCCGTCACCGTCGAGCCGAGATTCGTCCACGCCGCCGACAGATTGTTCCCATATTGAACTTGATATGTTTTCCCGATGACGGCATCCCAGGAAATCGTCACGGCATGGGCCGCACCGGAGGATTGCAGCGACAGCTTGAATGGCACCAGCACCGCGCGCACGAGTTCGTTGTAAGTATCCGTCATCATCAGCCCGCCGTCCGCACCGATGACGAGGCCATAGGGATTGTAAAACCTACCGACACCGTTTGCACCGTCGTTCGCGCCGGAAATTCCCGCCGCGCCGCTCACCGTGCCGACCATCCCATTCGTGGAAATCTCACGGATGATCTGATTAAGAGAATCGGCCACGAATAAATCCCCTTTTTTGTCAAACGCCAGTTCCGCCGGGCTGCGGAACCGCGCCGAATTCAAATTGCCGTCCGCCGCGCCGTCCGCGCCCGCCGCGCCGGCAAATGTAGTGACGACGGCGTTCGTTGTAATTTTGCGGATGGTTTCGTTGTTCGCATCGCTCACAAACAAATTGCCGTGCGCATCGAACGCCAGACCGACCGGTCCGTTGAACTGCGCGTTTGTGCTGGCGCCGTCCGCGCTGCCCCAAACTTGCGGGCTGCCCGCGAATGTCGAAACCACGCCGCCGGAAATACGGCGAATTACATGGTTACCGCTGTCGGCGACAAAAATATCTCCATTTGTTGCCACGACAATCCCCAGTGGCGAACTGAATTGCGCGCTGCCTGCCGCGCCATCGGCGAAACCGCTTTGGCCCGCGGTTCCCGCGAAGGTTGAAACCACCCCGGCGGCCGTGATTTCACGAATCGCGCTGTTGCCCGTATCGCTGACAAACAGATTGCCGCTCCTGTCAAATGCCAGTCCGCTAGGAGCATTGAATTGCGCGCCTGTGCCGGTGCCGTCGGCCATGCCGGAGACGCCGAACTGTCCCGCGAATGTCGTCACTATGCCGTTGGTTGTGACTTTGCGGATGGCGTCATTCCGCGAATCAGCCACGAAGAAATTTCCGTTTGTGTCCGTGACGATTGCCGCCGGATCGCCAAACAGCGCATTTGTGTCGGTGCCGTTAACCGCGCCGCTGACGGTTGCCTGGCCAGCCAGCGTCGTCACTGCGTCCTGTGCCAGCGCCGAAAGGGCGAACGCGAACAGCATAATGATGGCGGACAGTTTTTTCATTGGCCCCGGCGCATCAATCGTTCGTTATCGGCGGGCGGTGCGACGGGTTCTTCCGCCGCCGGCGCGAATACCGCCGTCGGTTTCAGTTCCTCGCCGGAATGTGTCACGAGCTTGCCGTCGCTGACGGAAACATTTTCGACGGTATAAAGTTCGCCGCCACGTTCGTAGAATTTCCCCATCTCATCGAGATGGAACGGACGCGAGCCACGCCGGCCAAACACGACGGTTTGATTGCCGCTCTCGTCCACTACGCGGTCACGGTCAAGCCCGCGCGAAACGGCGACGGCGGGAGATTTGGTCGGGAACGTGGCGATGAGCCTGGGATTCGGCACTGGGCTAAAGCCCGCCGCGCCGGGAACATTTTCCGGCGAAATCAACTGGATGACGCGCAAACCGTTCGTGCCGTCGGCCACGAGCGCAAATTCCGACGCGCTGATAGAGCCGACTTGCACGGCGCGAGTGTCGGTGAGTTTTCCTTCCGCGTTGTAAAGCTGTTCGAGGCGCGGCTTTTCAGGATTTGTGATGTCAATGAACGCCAGGCCGTCCGCGCCGTCGGCGACGTAGGCGCAAGTCCGCGCGAGATAAAACCGCTGCGCGTGTTTCAACGGAATGAATGCGCCGGGAATCAACCTTGGTTTCGTCGGCTCGGTGATATCGAGCACCTTGAAACCTTCGTCATCTGTCACGAAAGCGTAGCGGAACTGCACACTGACGGCGCATGGATTTTTCAGCCCGTCGGTCAGTTCGCCGACAATCCCCGGTGCGGCGAGCGAATCATTGTGCAAACCGACGACGAACAATCCATTTTTGCCGACGACATAAAGATTTGTTCCCGCCATGAAAGAGCCCATCGCGCCGGTGAGTTTTCCATCCGGGTTGAAACGGATGATTTTTTCCTTGTCGAAGAAATTGTTATCGGGATTGCCGTCGAGCAGCGTGCCGACGGTCACCATCACCAGGCCTTCCTCGCGGTCAGTGACGAACACCCACGCATAAATCGGGCTGACCGACTGCTCTTGATTTTCCGGCAGGTGCGTGCGCAGCGGGTCCACGCCGAGCGTGCTTGGCAGCGTGACGCTCGTGGCGTATTTGGTGCGGACATAGGTCCGCTGGCCAAGCGGTGAAACCGGCGCGGTGGTGATGCGTTCAGAAAAATCCTTCTGGTCAATATTCGCCACGTCATAGACCTCGAAGCCGTCCGCGCCGTTTGCGGTATAGAGATATTCGCCGCGCAATTGCAGGTCGAGAATCTCGTTCGCCTCCTTGTGATTGGCTTCCTTGAGTTCACCGTGGTTTTCCGCGACATGTTTTTGATAATTGTCAGGATAGGCGATTTTATGGAGATGGCTGCCAATTGCGGCCTGCGGCTCGTCCTGTTCTGTCCAAACTACGGCATCAAATCCGCCTTTGCCTTCGCCAACATAGGCATAACGGCCAAAGAAATTCACAGTGCCGGTGCCGAAGCCGAGCAGCGACGCGAGCCACGCGTTGTTATCGTTCGCCTTGGAAACGTGACAATCCTCGCACTCCTTCGTCGTACCGACGCCGCTGGTCGTGTGCGGCAGATGCGGGTTGAAAGCCTGGCCGCTGAAACCGTCGGCGCTGATGGTCTGCTGCTGCGAATAAACCCAATCGCGGTTGGCATTTTGCGAGCTGACGATGACAGCGGACGAAGAGCGCAGTACAGCGAGGCGGTTGCTTTTGTAGGTCGCGTCCAGCCCAAGCTGGAATACGTCATCGCGAACCACCTGCGGATTGTAGGAGGTGAAGTTGCGGTCGGTGACACCCTCGAATTTATTCAGCGGCACGCGCTGGTTGGCACGCATCGGCAAATGACAGCCGAAGCACGAAGTCGCCCATGACGAATGGCAAATCTGGCAGGAGACATTGGAATTGTCATGCGCCAGATCGCGGGTGCAATTTTCCGGCTTTGGAACCGTGCCCCAGGTTTTCCCGTCGCGCAAAAGTGTTTTTGCGTAGGCGGACTTGGCGTTGTAATGCGACGAGTTCGGGTCAATCGTGTCAATGGTCTGCGGAATTTCCCAGATCAAGTCCGGCGCCATCGTCGAGCGCTGGAACAATTTATTTCCCTGCCAGAAAAAGCGCGGGCCCCACGGAGTATTGTCGGCGCGCAAATCCACATTGGTGACCTGAGCACCGTTCCAGATGCCGCCGTTGCCGCTGGTCACGAGCGTCGGGCGTTTTCCAATCGTGCCGTGGCAATCAATGCACTCGATGGTCGTCGCGGCGCGCGGTTCGCCGTAAAGCAGCCCGTTGCCATGAACGTCCACATCGAAATGGCAGTCGGCGCATTGCATCCCGTGCGCGAGATGCTCGTCCTTCAGATGAACGGCCTTGGCGAACTTTTGCGGGTCGTCGAACGGAATGATGTTGTCCTCGCGGTCGCGCAGATTGCCTTCGCGATCGTGCTTGAAGACCGCGCGGAAAATCCAGCCGTGGCCGTGGTAATCGGCGAATTGCGTGTTTGTCAGTTTCGGGTTCAGCTCGGAAACTTTCTCCAGAAAATCAAGGTTGCCCCACAAACCGCGTGCGGCGGCGGCTTCGGGATTGTCGCGGACAGATTTGACGAGCTCCGCGGGCGTCGGGTTTTTCTGCTTCGCCGGATACATGAATTCGCCGTCGGTCTCCTCGTCCCACCACGTGTAGCCGAGGTAAGGATTTACAAACAGATTGCCTTGGTGCATATGGCAGTTCATGCACTGGCTCGTCGGGATGGCGCGCGTGAACTGGTGGATGATCGGATGGCCGCGCTCGTCCTTGCGGATGGCTTTGTCGGCAGTAAAGCTCAAGCCTTGGTTGCCGTATTTCGAATACCAGCCGGAGTCCGTGGGCGAACGGTCGTTCGCGTAAACGACGTGACACGCCGTGCAGCCGCTGCTGCGGTAATCACCCGGATGATTGTTCGAGCCCATGAAATCCAGCAGTGGATCGTGCAGCCGCATTTTCTGCAGATTCAAAAACACCGGGTCGGTGCGGAGCAACGTGCCGAGGCCGCGCTCGCTCAAACGGCGCGCCGGTTTGCCGGGTTCTTCAAACGGATCCGGATTGCCAAGCTGCAGTTGTTCCCCGCCGCCGCGCTCGAAAATGCGAAGGATGTTGCCCGGCTGGCTGATGTCGAAGCGCGGCAGCGGATCGAGGAACGGTAAAATGCCATGCTGCTCTGTCATCTCCGGCGTGACGGGCACCGGACTGTCCAAACGCAATGGCACGCCGTCGAGTCCGTAAGCCTGGCCGAACCGGTAATTTTTTTCGGGAAACGCGCCGTTGTTGTAAAGCGCCGCACCCCAGAGCATCGCGCCGTGCCGCATCATGCTGTGGCTGACTTCGTTGACAATCTGGCCGTGGCAGAGACCGCAGGTTTTTTCCGCGACGCGCAAGTCGCCGGGGTTCACAAATTGGATGAACTCGGCGGACTCCTGGTTGAACAGCACCGACGAGTCGTTCGGGTTCGCGGAGCTTTCCCAGAAGACAGGATTACGCGGCGCCACGTGCGCCTGCCGCTGCGTCAGTCCGGGCGTCGGGTTGCCGCCGTGGCAATCGGTGCAGCCGAGCACGACATTTTTCGAGGCGTGCATCGGCTCGACGCCCGCGTGACATTCGAGGCAGCCGCGCGATTTGGTGGCGGCATCGGCCTGCGACTGGTCAATCCAGTTTGGCTTTGGCAGCGCGTGCGCGGTGTCGGGAGGCAAATCTTTCGGCACGGAAATTTCCGGGCCGGAACCAAGTTCGCTGGGCGAAATCGGAGCGCTTCCTTCCGCCTTCAACGACCAGACAAAACTCAAGCCCGCCGCCAGCAAAGCCAGGGTCAAGAACGAAGCATGAAGGATTTTAAGACGGCAGTCGCCACGCGACGTTTCTCCTTCCTCCAAGATGTCGTTCGGTTTCATGATTAATATGTAAACGTCACAGCAATCAATGCGCTGTAAAGGAAATTATCCACCGCGCCGGTGCTGCCGGGGCTGTCAAAGCCGGGCACGGGATTGCTGTTGTTGTTGTAAATGTCATGGTAACCGCGGCCCGGAATCAGCGCGCCAAAACCGGCAGAGACAATGATATTGTCCGTAAGCAGCGGCCGATACTGAAAACCGAGGCTCAAATCCCAGCCGATATCGCCGTCCACTGTCGGTGTGAACAGCGCGGTCTTGATGGGGTCGGTCTCGGCCAGGCGGATGTAATTCGCATTGAGGAACGACCGCAGTTTCGGCGTCAGGTCAAATTCCGCGCCGAGACCGAAAATGAAGATGCCGGGGTTCACGAAGTTCGCCTGGCCCTCGGTTTTGCTGGTGCGCATATCCGGAACCAGGCTGCTGGGGTCTTTCAAATTCACCATCGTGCCGCCGAGGTTGAAACCCTGCCGCGTCCAGTAGCTGAACGGGCCGCCGGTGAAGTTCGGATTGTCCACAATCGTGTCAAAGCCGGTGGCCTTGCCATCTGCAGCGTTGCCGTCGCCGGACGCGTAGAAGAATGACGCCTTGTAACGCGCCCAGTTGCGGTCATAGGAAACTTCCAGCGCGGCCATCTGCGCGTTGATATCCACCGGCCGGCCGGCGAGGTTATTGAAATCGTCATGGCCGAACGCTTCGTAAAATTGATGCGAGATGTTGAAACGTCCGATATGGCCGTCGCCGCCCCAGCCGAGATAATAAGCGGTCACGTCGTGAGGCCGCACCGTGCCGAGCGGTTCTGGGCGCACGAGATTTCCGTTCTGATCGTAATGCACACCGCCGCGGTCGAAGTTGGCCAGAAAACTCCATTCCGCCGTATAGCCCGGCCATATGAAATCCTGCCGGTATAAATTGGCGATGGCGACCTCCTGGTCGCGGGCGTTGAATGTGTTCAGTTCCGAGTCCGTGTTCTTCTCGCGCATGTCGAACACGGCGAGGTTGTATTGGTAAAGATTGTTGTCCCAATTGCCGAAGAGCCGCGCGCCGAGGTTCACGTCGTTGAACAGAAAGCCGCGAAAGTCCGCGTTGAACGGCTGATTGCCCACGCGCAGCGTTAAAAAATCATAGTTGTCCGACAAATCCTTGAGATGTATGTCCACGAACGCCTGCTGCAATGCGAAATACGTTTCCGTCCGTTGGGTGCTGGCGCTTCCCCGGTAGCTGCCCGCCGGGCCCACCTGGCCGTTGAGCAGCGATCCGATGTCGCCGGGATTTTGCACGAAGCCGTTGTTCGGCGGCGGTGTATTGTTGCCGCCGGTTGCGCCGGTCGGCGAGGGCGAAACGACGCCGGTTTCCTGCGCTTCGAGATAATTCACGTTGAACACCGGCTCGATTTTAATCGCCCAGTCCACCGGGCGGAAAGCCGTTTCGCCCTGGAACAAATCCATCGAAAACGCGAGGTTGTTCTGG
>Ga0302320_10001007_pt1 | contig 67668 bp, 51 predicted proteins | sample Bog_T0_3_FD_202130 | JGI IMG/M metagenome (GOLD analysis project Ga0302320, IMG submission 202130) | Peat permafrost microbial communities from Stordalen Mire near Abisko, Sweden - Bog_T0_3 | ecosystem: Environmental > Terrestrial > Soil > Wetlands > Peat | place: Sweden: Abisko, Stordalen Mire...
CTGCAACCAACTCAAGCCGCAGACCGCGGCAGACAATGCCTCTCACGTGCACCTGCTCCACAATTCAAAATCGTGCGCCGCCCGGTTCGCGCGGCCTAGAACACCATTGTATCCGGCCCGGCCGTACCGGAGCCATCTCTGCCCCCGTTGTTTGGACTCGAAGGCGAGCGAAAAGATCCCTTCGCGCCCGAGAATGCACCGGTTTTCGGAACTGTTCCCTGTTCCCTATTCCCTGCCGGGGTCCCCAGCGACAGGTCTTTGTCGCTGGGGTGGCTGTTCCCTGACTTTTCCGCGCTATCCTCTTTGTTTGAGGAATATCTCGATGACTCAGCCCGCCCCGCGCCCCCAACTAGCCCACCTGACCGCGATTCTGGACGAACTTCGCGCCAACGGCACCCACTTCAAGTTGCGCATTCTCGACGACCAGCAGGCCCCCGTCTGCCACTACGACGGCAAACAGGTCATCAACCTGGCCAGCAACAACTACCTCGGCCTGGCCAACCACCCCAAGCTGATTGAGGCCGCGGTGGCCGCCACCAGGGCGTTCGGCGTCGGCTCCGGCGCCGTCCGCACCATCGCCGGAACCATGCGCATCCACATGGATCTCGAGGAGAAGATTGCCCGGTTCAAAAATGTCGAGGCCTGCGTGGTCTTCCAGAGCGGCTTCACCGCCAATGCCGGCACCGTCAGCTCCATCCTGGGCAAGGACGACTTTATCCTCTCCGACGAGCTGAACCACGCCAGCATCATCGACGGCGCGCGGCTCTCCCGGGCCAAGATCAAGGTTTTCCGCCACAAGGACGCAGCCCACTGCGAGGAGCTGCTCAAAGAGGTGGCCAACGACCCGGGCCGCAAGCTGGTCATCACCGACGGCGTCTTCTCCATGGACGGCGATATCGGCCCGGTGGACAAGCTCGCCCGGCTGGCCGAGAAGTACGGCGCCATCATGATGGTCGACGACGCGCATGCCTCCGGCGTCCTGGGCCGCAACGGGCGCGGGTCGGTGGATCACTTTGGTATGCACGGAATGGTCGACGTCCAGGTGGGAACGCTTTCCAAGGCCATCGGTGCCCTGGGCGGCTATGTCTGCGGGTCGAAGGATTTGATTGACTACCTTTACCACCGCGCGCGGCCGTTTCTGTTTTCCACCTCCCATCCGCCATCGGTCGCGGCCACGTGCATCGCAGCCTTCGACATTCTGGAGACCGAGCCTGATCGGATTGAGCGCCTCTGGACCAACACCCGCTATTTTCAGGGCGAGCTCAAGCGCGCAGGCTTCAACATCGGCGGCGTCACCACCCCGGCCACCGAGACGCCCATCACGCCGGTCATCGTCGGCGAAGGCCGCAAAGCGATGGAGTTCTCGCGCGCGCTCTTTGACGAGGGCGTCATGGGCACGGGAATCGCCTTCCCCACCGTCCCCGAAGGCAAAGCCCGCATCCGCCTCATCCTGACCAGCGAGCATACCAAGGCTCAACTCGATCAGGCGCTGGAGACCCTGGAGCGCGTGGCGAAGCGGATGGGGATATTGGGGTAGGGCGGCATGTTTGGGGCTGGGACGATCCCCTAGCCCCTGAATTAGGAATCGGGGTAAAATGCGTTCATCGGCACTTTGCGAAAGAAGCTCGAATGACGGCAAGCGCCTGGAATTGGTTGTGGACAATCGTTGGCACGATGGCAAGCATTGCCGGTGTCGTCTTTAGCTGCATGGCTTGGGTGCAGGCTAAAGGGGCGAAAAGGGCAGCCGAAGAAGCAGCCAGAACGGTTCGAGCAAGGGAAACAGAGTACGAGTTTTCAAGATTAGCAGTGGATGCGAGGGAACTTCTGGCGGCTGTTCAGGGAAAGCAGAAGGAAAAGGCGATTGAAGCATCCAACCATCTTTCCCATCTGTTGATTGTTGCTGGCAGTCACCGAGCTGCCTATCTGCCAGAGGGATTTCCTACTGAGCTTTGTGTGGAGAATCTGCGAAAGGTCAGTACTTTCCTCGCATCCGAAGGCTTCTCCGAAGCTCCGCAAAAGATGGTCAGATTGCTTAACCGTTGCCATCAGATACACGAAGCGCTTTGCGGTATTTCAGGATCGGTACAACGCCAGACGGAGGGAGCAGAAGAATGAATTCTTCAATTGAGATTGCCGAAGCCGTGAAGCTTGCCCAAAAGCTCATCGAAAGAACTCGCGAGGGAAGGCTACCGTGGGAAGCCGATGGGATTCTGCGAAATATTGTGGGTACCACTGACCTGTCGGGGGCAACATCCTTCACCACCACGCTTGAAGGTAACCTCAAGGCCAAAGTTTCAGTGACAAGGTCTGGGCGGGAAGAGCTATTGGCATTTTCTCTTGTTGAGTTTGACCCACGTGGGCATGATCTGATTGCAATTGTTGGCAATGAGTCTCCGAATTCAGACAAAGAAGTTCTGAGCGTTTCCGTTGAAAAGGATCCCTCCTTTGGATATGACTCCGTGGATGAGAGACACCTTGCCGGCCTTTTGATAGATCTTTACGGACTTGCGCGCCGTTCTGCCCTGAAGATTGATGGAAGTGTGGAGAAAGCACTCAGCTATCTCGATAAGCTTGCGGTCTGACCCCCATGATCGCTCACCTGCGCGGCAAACTCATTCACAAGGAACCCGGCCAGGCCATCGTCGAGGCCGCCGGCGTCGGCTACGACGTCGCCATCTCCGTGCCCACCTTCACAGCGCTGCCCTCGGTGGGCGCTGAGGCCTCGCTGCACATTCACACCCAGGTCAGCGAAGACCAGATCGCCCTCTTCGGCTTTCTGGAGCGCGAAGAGAAACGCCTCTTCGAGCGCCTCATCACCGTCGGCGGCGTCGGCCCCAAGCTGGCCATCAAGATGCTCAGCGGCCTCAACCCCGAACGCACGGTGCAGGCCATCCGCGGCCAGGACCACGCCCAACTCACGCGCATCCCCGGCGTCGGCAAAAAGCTGGCCGAGCGCCTCGTCGTCGAGCTCAAAGACAAGCTCGACGATTTCGCCGTCGCCCCCGTGCAGACTTCCGTCGCCGGTCCGGCCGTAGACGACGTGCTTTCCGCTTTGGTCAATCTTGGCTACCAGCGCCCCGCGGCCGAGAAGGCCATCGAACAGGCCATCGCCAAAGAGAAAGCTCTCAGCGCAGACTTCGATGGCCTGTTCCGCGGCGCGTTGAAGGTGATCCGCTAATCTATCTCAGGAACCGGCTCCGTTGACCGGGGTTTGCGTTCCGCCGGCCAGCCTCTTCCACACTTCGCTCACGGCATAGCACGCCGGCAGCAATATCGCCCACTGCACCGGAATCCGCACCCGCTCGCTATATTGCGTGATGTAGTAGATCGGCGGATACGTCACCAGCCACACCAGGAACACCAGGCATGCGCTGCGGTTGTTTCGCCACAGCAAGACCAATCCGCCCACGGCCGCGAGCGAAGCGATGGTGATCACAACGTCGCGGAATGGGGAGTAAATGATGCCCGGAGGGATTGGCCGCTGTTCCGGCCTCAGCACTGAGGGCAGCCAGAAGGCTGTAAAGCGCTCGGCTGTGAGAGTGGCGAACTCCCGGGGATGGCTCTTGATCCACTCTTTGGCAACCCCCATGCGCTCCTGGTTATAGCCAACCTCGCCGAGCTTGGCCACATGGAAAACCTCCTCGAAATTCTCGTTGGGGTGGTGCAGCGAGTAGCAGCCGCTCAGGACGTTGAGCTGAAACGAGAACGTAGCGCAGGGGTTGTTTGAGACCTCCATCTCCATGCCCATGTTGTCGCGCACAAAGACGAAATGGTGGAAGGCTCGATAGTTGCGCACAGTCCATGGGACAAGCATCAGCAGTGGAACCAGAACCAGTACCAGCTTTTGGGTGAGCTTTTGCTTGCGCGCAAAAACAACCAGAACAAGCCATGCGCCCAAAGCCGGCAAGACCGCTGGGCACAGCAGAAGCAACACGCCCCAGAGCACCGCGCAGAGCGCCACTTCCACCATAGAGAGCCGCTGGCGCAGCGCGGCAACCATCGGGAATGCCAGCACGGCAATCAACAGGCCAGTCGAGTTTTGTTCCCAGAACGCTTCTTTGGGCAGCCGCGCCACAAGCCACAGCACTGAAGCGCCAACGCCGGTATAGAACCCCAGACCCAGGTAACGCGCCAGAAACGGCAGCACGCAGACTTGAAGAACCACGATCAGAGTGGCCAAAAGCTCCATGGCATTCAGGGCGGCCTGGTCACTACTGGAGTGAGAGAAGACGAACGCCATCAGCGCGGGAAACAGCGGAGCCAGGTGCGCCGATGGGCCGGTGGCCAGGAACGCGAATGGATTGGCAAAGCCATTGCCACCCGCGAGCGAACGCGCCAGCGACAGCGACTCGTATCCCCCCAGATATGTGTGGTGCCGCAGCGGCGGGTAAAGGATGAGGCTGCAGGCCGCCAGAAGAACAACGACGAAAGCCTCTATGATCCTGCGTGGTTGCATACGTGAGTAACTTTACCAGAGGACAATGCCGTAGACTGGCATCCGTATGCCTCGCACACCAAATCCCGCACCCGCCGCACCCGCTCATCTTCGCCCGGAGGGCCTGGCCTTTCTCCGCAACCTGGCTCGCCACAACGACCGCGAGTGGTTTACGCCGCGCAAGGCTGTGTTTGAAGCCGAGCTGAAAGAGCCGATGCTCGCCATTATCCGCAAGGTCACCGCCGCGATGGAGGAGTTTGCGCCCAGCTTCGTGCGGCCGGCGGAGAAGTGCCTCTTCCGCATCTATCGAGACACCCGCTTCAGCAACAACAAGCTCCCCTACAAAACCCATGTGGCCGCGTGGTGGTCGCACCAGGGGATGGAGAAGACCTCCGGCGCAGGCTACTACTTCCACATTGACGCCAAACAGGTCATCATCGCCGCCGGCGCCTACATGCCGGAGAAGGAGCAGTTGTCCGCCATCCGCCACTGGCTGCTCGACAATCACGCCGCCTTCCGGAAACTCCTGCAAAAGCCCGCCGTCCGCAGGACATTTTCCGAGTTCGAGGGAAACTCCATGGTCCGCAGCCCGAAGGGCTTTCCCTGCGAGCATCCGGCGCTGGATCTGATTCGCTGCCGCCAGTGGGGGCTGAGCGCCTCGCTGTCTGCCGCGGAAGCTCTGAAGCCAGGCATCGCCGCCACGCTGATCAAGTATTTCAAGCTGGCCTCACCCATCGTGGATGCGCTGAATACGCCCATTGCCGCCAGTCTCGCGCCCAAACGGAAGGTGCTTTTCGGCTTGAATTGAGGTGCTGCGCACGGCAGACCATCGAACGAGGTCGAGGCCGGCCACAGGCGCTAAACCCGGCCAAAACGGGCAAAAACAGGCAAATAGCGGCAAAATCCTCATTATTCCCTAAGAAAATTGTGGAAATCGGCCTTTTGCCATTGACTTGGGGACCCCTCAAGCCGCATTGTAACGAACGACAGGGTCTAAAGGACCCGCATGAATACAGGGGTTTCGTGCAAGTGTTGCCCCGTTCGCACTCCCTCCATGCGGTTCGCATCCTGCGTCGGAACCCCGGGTACCACCGGCTGCCCCAAGGGCAAGCCAAGAAGGAGAACACACATGGCAACTGGACTGACCAAGACCGCTCTGACGCGGCTTCTGGCCGAGAAGCTTCAACTCACCAACAAGCAAGTCGCGGGCTTCCTGGACCTGCTGGCAGAGACCGCCATCAAGGAAACCAAGAAGAACGGCGTCTTTGTGATCCCCGGGATCGGCCGTCTCGTGAAGGCAGAGCGCAAGGCCCGCATCGGCCGTAACCCCCAGACCGGCGCGGCCATCAAGATCAAGGCCAAGACCGTGGTCAAGTTCCGCGTGGCCAAGGCCGCCAAGGACGTGATCGCCCCCGTCAAAAAGTAGCTCCAGACTTACCTCTGGAACGCAAAAGGGAGAGCCATCCGCTCTCCCTTTTGCTGTTTGTGCCCTGTCGTTTGTGTATACCTTCTTTCCGATTTCAGCGTGGCCCTTGCCAGCCGGCCTCACGCGCGGATGAAGAGGCGCACAAGGCCGGTCCGCGAGAAGACCTGTTTACTGGTGATTGAACACCTGAAGCGGTTCCCACTCCTTGCCGCTGATGTCGATCGTATAGCCCTTGGTCGGCGAAACCATGTAAAGCGCCGCCCAGGGCTGTGATCCGTTCTTCAACACAAAGCGCCCCGAGGCAGCGGCGGTGTAGGTTTCGTTGTAGGCCTCGCCGACAGTGACGTTGCCATCCTTGTTCAGATCGACGGTACCGAGGAACGTGCCGGCGCCGTTAGCGGTTCCCACGCCGCTGGTGGCGTTCTGCTGCGCGAAACCGTACCAGAAGGTGCCCGTGGAATAGTCGCCGTCGAAACTGCTCAGCTTGAAGCCGCCGGTGGGCACGGTCTGCTTCTCGATATAGCTGAAATAGACGCCGAGATTGCCTCCCACGGCAAAGGCCTGGTTGGGCCCAACCAGGTAGATGGCAGGGTTACCGCCGATCCGGCCATTCGCGTCCACGGAGTAGGTTCCGCTTTCGGTGCTGCCAGCGGCCAGAGTCACGTCTCCGGCATCGTTTGTGTCTTCGGACATGGTCATGTTTCCCTTACCGTCCGCGCTCATAATGCCCGCCCTGACCTTGCGCTGATCGTATCGCGTGGAGTTGGTGTTGGAGATGCCGTTGGCAACAAAGACAGCAGTGCCGTTGAAAGTTGCGTTGTTGAAAGTCGTGGTGGCGCGCAGATAGGCGTTGCCTGCCAAAATAGGAGCGCCGTCCTCGCCGCCAGGATCCGTGTTCATCATCAGGAACTGGTTCGGACCGGCAACGTAGAAGACCATGTGCGATGTACCGCCGCCGGGCTCGTCAGGGGGCACGAGGATGGCCAGGGTTCCCCGGCCGCTGGGAGCCAACGTGTAGGAACCGGTGAGGCCTGTCTGGTGGATGAAGTTATTACTGAGGACGCCGGACTTATAACCGTCAACACTGACATCCGTTTGACCGCTGGTCAGCTTGCCTTTGCCATTCAGGGTCAGGAATCCAGCCACCGCTGCCCGGCCCACCTGGCCATCGCTGGAATCCTGGCCGCCCTGCGCCCCGAAAACCCAACTGCCTTTGGCGTCGCTGAGCGCGAAGTCGCTGCCCCCCTGCCCATAGAACGAGCCGGAAGAGACCCTGCCACTGGCGTCGTCCTCCACCATTCGACCGCCGCCGGCCACCCCATCCGAGAAGGAGTCCAGCGCCATGCAGTAGCTATAGGTCTGATTGGAACCGGAGCTCTTGGGAACGCTCACCGTCAATACGCCGCGATCGTCCGCGCCCACGGCATAGGTTCCCGTGAAGCTGCCGGTCTCGTAAGCCTTGTCACTTGCAGGAGAATTGGTGTCGTAGACGCCGCCGGAGATGGCGCCTTTCCCATCGGCCGTGAAGGCGCCCAGAAGGAAGACCTGAGCGTTGTCGTAATCCAGAAAGATCTCGGAGAACTGGAAGGCATAACCGCCCTTGAGCTTGGCATTGCCGCTGCCGTCGGCGGTGCAATGGGCGACGGCCGGATCGATGGTGTAAGCAATCTGCGCCGTGGCCGTGTGCTTGGTGCTGGCCGAGTCGGTAGCCACAACGCTGAACCGCCCCGCGCCGTTGGTTGGGGCGGTGGGCTTGCCGGAAATCGCTCCCGCACTGCTCAGCGTCACCCCCGCCACCAGCGAACTGCCTTTGGCCAGCTTCCAGGTCACCGTGCCGGTACCCCCTGAAGAGGCAAGCTGGGCTGTGTAGGCTGTGCCCACGGTGCCGGTAGCCAGCGATTTGGTCGTGATGCTCAGCGGGTCGGGCGCAATCTTCAGGCTGAGCGTCGTAGTGGCCGTCTGCACCGTCTTTGAGGAGTCCTTGACCTGCACCTTGAATCCCGTACCCAAACTTCCGCTCGCTGTCGCCGGCGTCCCGCTCAGCGTTCCGCTCGTGCTCAGCGTCAACCCGCTCGGGGCGCTGCTTCCCGAAGCAATGGACCAGGTGTAAGGCGTGGTCCCGCCGGAAGCCTTGAAGGTGGCCGAGTACACCGTACCGACCGTCGCCGCGGCCAGCGAGGTGGTCGTGATCGAAAGGGTCCCCGCGCTCACCTGCACCGTGACGGAATTCGAAGTCGCCGACAGGCCGTTATAGAGTCCCGCATATGTGGCCGACAACGTATGCGTGCCCACGCTCAACGACGAGGTCATATAAGCGTATCCGCCCTGAATATCCGGCATGGCCCCCGAGATCAGAGCCTTGGTGCCGTCGTAGATCGTGTATAGCCCCAGGCTCGACGTCGAATTTCCAGTAACGGTCAGCTTTGCCGTCACCGTCACGCGTTGCCCCAAAACCGGCCTCGTGCTGCTCGCGGTTAAAACCAGCGAGGCCGTGCCCGTTGCCGCCGCCGGCGTCGCCCAAGCCACCGCAAGGCTTACCGGCAAAGCCACCGCAAGCCTCCAGATATAAATCCGCATCGTATGCATCTTGAATTCCTCCCGCAGGTGACACTTTTGTCCGCAGCCCACACGCCGCCCAACGGCCGATGTGGAAGAATTCAGGCCACTAGGGCCGCTGGTTGGGGGTAGCACAAGAAGTTTCGTCCTGGCGCCGCCGGTTGTCAATGGCCGCTCGCCTCATCAAGCTTTGGCACAAGCGCCCGAATCACCAGCGACAGCCCAAAGCAAACCACAATCGCCCTGACCATCAGCCAGTTGTCAAACTTCCACGACAGGATAGCCAGAATGAGAAACACGCCGATGGCGTTGCTTTCCGCCGGAATGGCATGGAGCCAGCGCGGCTGGCGTCCGGTGCCTGCCACTCCGGTGCGAATCCGCGGCGCCAGCCTCGGCACGGCACGCAGATACGCCTCGTACGGCTCGCCAAGCTGGCCGCGCAAGAAGGCCTCCTCGCCAACAATCAGCCGCATCTGGAAGATGCTGATCAGAACCATGGCAAACACCGCGCCGCTGACGGGCATAATCAGGGACATGGCGGCAAACAGGCACCACGACCCGAGATAAAGCGGATTGCGCACAAACCGGTACGGCCCATCGGCCAGCAGCGCGCCGCCTTGCATCTGTCCATGCTGCATGGTCGCATGGCCCAGGTACGCCGTCCCCCACACCCGCAGTCCCGCTCCCACTCCGGCCATCAGCGCTCCCGCGACAATCACCACCGCGGTCGCCACAGTGAAGGAAACGATCCCCACCCGGCTCAACTCCAGCGACAGCCACTCCAGCAGCGAAACCCGCTCTCCAATATTCCAGAGATCGATCCACGGCGCGACGAAGCCCAGCGTGATAATCAGCGCCAAAATCGCCATCCGCAGCCGAAACTCGATCTTTGTCGCGCCCATCCAACCCTCCCTGCCGCAGTTCAGTATTCCATACGGCAGAGAGCGGCTCGGCTTGCGGCGCGTTGCGCGCGCCTCATTCTGTGCGCAGCGCCTGCATGGGATCGATCGACGCCGCCCGGCGGGCCGGAATCCAGCTCGCCACAAGTGCCACAAGAATCACCAGCGCCGAGCCGCATCCAAAAGCAAACGGATCTGTAGGCGTCACACCGTAGAGCAGGTTTGACAGCAGCCGCGCCGCCACCAACGAAACCACGAGGCCCACCAACGTCCCGGCCGTAGCCAGCGCCAATCCCTGGCCAAGCACCAGCCGCAGAATGTCTCCTCGCCCGGCGCCAAGAGCCATTCGGATTCCAATCTCAGCCCTGCGCCGGTTCACCATGTACGCCACCACGCCGTACAAGCCCACGGCCCCAAGGAAAATGCCGAGCAGGCCAAGCGTCGCCACAAAGCCCGCCGTCATCCGGTCAGCCCAGAACGCTTGCCCCATCAGGTAAGGCAAGGTCCGCACCGTCATGGGAACGTTCCGGTCCACCTGCTCGATCTCGTTGCGCATCCTCGCTGTCAGCGGACGCGGGTCGCCGTCTGTCTCCACAATCAGCGTCCCGAAGCCCATCGGCCTCTGCGCAAACGAGAAATAGATGTACGGCTCCGAATCCTCATGGACCCAGATGATCTTGGCGTCCTCGACAACGCCAACAATCTGGCAGGGCTTTCCCTCTGCAACAATCTGCCTGCCCAGCGCCTGCCGTCCCGGCCAGAAACGCTCGGCCATCAGCTCGCTCACCACCGCGACGCAGCCGGTCGACGAATTATCTGCGGCTGTAAATCCGCGTCCCTCCACCAACCGCGTGCCCATGGTCTGAAAGTAGCTGCTGCCCACTGCGTTGAACTTGACGGGAAGATTCGTTTGGCCCTGCGGCAACTCGACGCCGGGAATCGACACCTGCACCTTCGCGCCGCCGCCCGAATCCGACAGCAGCACCCGCCGCGCCACCGTCGCGTGCCTCACACCAGGTAGCCCCGCCGCACGCGCCTCCATCTGTTGGAAGAACGCGAGACTGCGCGCCCCGTTGTATCCCGCGATGCCGGGGTTTAGATCGAAGAAGACCAAGTGCTTCTCCCGGTCAAAGCCCAGGCGAATCCTTTGGCTCAAGAGCAGACTGTGCACCACCAGTCCCGAGGCCGTCAGCAGCATCACCGACAATGCAATCTCGCCCAGCACCAGCCCATTCCGCATCGTCAACTGCCTCACCGAGCGGCCCGCCACGCGCTCTTCGCCCTTCAGCGCCTTCGCGCAACTTGTCTTCGACGCCTGCATCGCCGGCGCCAACCCGAAAGCCAGCACGGTCAGCACGGAGATGACCAGAGTAAAGGCCAGAACCGTCCCATCCAGCCGCAGATCCAGCCCCAACGCGTACTCCGAGGGCGGCAGCAGGGCAGGCTGCAAGCGAAGAAGTCCCGCCGCAAACACAAGGCCAAGTGCCGCGCCCAACGCCGCCAGCAGAAGGCTTTCCGTCAGCAACTGGCGCATCAGGCGAAACTGCCCTGCGCCCAGCGCCAGCCGCATCGCGATCTCTTTGCGCCGCGCATCCGACCGCGCCAGAGCCAGCCCTCCCACGTTGGCGCAGCAAATCAGCAGCACCAGGCCCACCAAGCTCATCAGCAGCAGCGCCGGAACCATGTTCTGCCGCAGCCGTTCCTGCTCGGAGATCAAGGTCACGTTGCGTGCCTTGTTGGTCGCGGGATAGGCCTGCGCCAGGCTGCGCCCCAGCGCGCCCAGCTCCGCTTCCGCCTGCGCCGCCGTCACCCCGGGCCGCAAACGTGCAATCACTTCGAAGGCGCGGAACTTCCGATCCTCAAGCTCGCTGCTCGGGTTTTCGCTCCCCGCCGCAAGCCACAGGTGGGTAGGAATGCCGCGCTCCAATCCAGCGAATCCTCGCGGCGCAACGCCTATCACCATGTAACTGCGGCCCGTAAGCGAAATCTGCCTCCCGATCACCGACGGATCGCCATGGAACACGCGCCGCCAAAGCGAATCGCTGATAACGGCATTGAGCTCGCCATTCGTCCCTGCATTCGCGGCAAACGTGCGCCCCAGCTCCGCATCCAGTCCCAGCACCTGGAAGTAATTCGGCGAAACCACATCGTCCAGCACTTCGTACGTCTGCGTTCCCACGCGCAGCGCCTTGGCGTTCCGCGAATAGCCAAGAACCCCTTCAAGTGTTCTGCTCTGCGTGGAGATGTCGCGAAGATCGGGATAGGAAAACGAACCCTCCTCGCCCTGCGGCGTCATCGAGATCAGCCGCGCCAGCCGTTGCGGTTCTTGGGCGGGCCACGAACGGAGCAAGGCCGCATCCGCCGCGGAGAATACCGTTGAGTTTGCCCCGATCCCCAGCGCCAGCGTCAGCACCGCAACGGCTGTATAGCCCGGATTCTTCGCCAGCATGCGCGCGCCAAATCGGACATCCTGCCAGAACGTTTCCAACCACGGCAGCCCCCGCCGTTCGCGCCAGGCCTGCCGCGTCTGCTCCACGCCGCCCAGTCTCACCAGCGCCTGCCGCCGCGCCTCCTCCCGGCTCAATCCGGCGCGGATGCCATCCTCCGTATGCAGCGCCACGTGGCTTTCCAGCTCGTCGGCAAACTCGACATCCCCGCGCCCAACGCGGAACAATCCGCGCATCCGCATCCACAAGGCTCTCAGCCTGCGCATTTGTCCCTCCTACTCCGTTCGCAACGCCTGCATGGGATCGATCGACGCCGCTCGCCGCGCCGGTAGAAATGCGGCCATCAAACCGCACGCCGCAAGCACTCCGCAAACCGTCAGAAGAGTGAGTGGGTCGTGCTCGCCCACGCCGAACAGAAAGGACTTGAGCACACGCGTAGCCGCCCATGCACAGCCCAGTCCGGCGGCGAGTCCGAACCCCAGAAGCCAGGCTGCCTTCCGAATAACCAGCAGCATCACGTCGATGCGCTGCGCCCCCAGCGCCATGCGAATGCCTAGTTCCTGTGTCCGGCGGCTTACTGAATAGGCCATCAGGCCATAGAGACCGACCAAGGCCAGCGCCAACGCGATAAAGGCAAATGCGGTAAGCATCGATGTCTGGAATCTGCGCCGCGCACTGGCCTGGGAAACCAGGTCGCCCATGGTGTGGATGTCCGTCACGGCCAGATTCGGATCGATGGACTTCAACCCCGCGCGAACCTCTGCAGTCACGACCGCGGCCGGAAGAGCGGAACGGACGGCGATGTACCTGCTTACGGCAATGGCGTTGCTGCCCCAATCGGCGTGGCCAAATGGGTAATAGATCTGTGGGGCGACGGGCTCTTCCAGGCTGGTGTGACGCACGTCGGCAACCACCCCTACGACCGTATTCCAATGTGCATCCTGGTCGCCCTGGCTTATCTTTCCGCCGATGGGATCCCGCCCCGCGAAGTATTGCTTTGCAAAGCTCTGATTAATGACGGCAACCACCGAGCTGTCGGAGTCTTCCGCGTCCGTAAACAATCGTCCGGCGGTAAGCGGAATATTCATTGCCGAAAAATAGCTGGGCGTCGCTTCCCGGATTTGGGCCATCTGATCCTTCTGGTTTGCATAACCGCTGACGGTAAAGAAGCCCACACTTTCAGAATTGCTCAGCGGCAGACTGTTGACGGCTCCAACCGCGCGCACACCCGGCAGCGCGCTGAGCCTTGCAATGAGATTCGTGAAGAACTCGCGGCGCTGTTGTCCTCCGCCATAGCGGTTATCCAGCGCGATGTTCATGGTTACGGTGGATTGCGAGAAGCCGGTGTCAATGGACTCGACGTTGATGTAACTGCGGATGAATAGCCCGGCGCCGGCAAGCAACACCACGACCATGGCTGCCTGCGCAACAATCAGAATGCTCTGCACACGGCTGTGACCACCGGCCAATCCCCGGGCGCCGTTCGTCTTCATAAAGTCGGTGAGGTCCAGGCGCGCAACGCTCAAAGCAGGAAGAATCCCAGCAAGCACGCTGGTAAGGAGCGATACCAGAACCGTGAACAACAGGACGCGCGTGTCCAGTGAGGCCTCGTTGAGCCGCGGAATGTTGCCTGGGTCCAGATACGGCAAAACGCGCAAAAAGAGATAGGCCAGGACCACGCCCGCTGCGCCTCCGGCCAGACCGATCATCAGCGACTCGGTAAGCAACTGCCGCATCATCCGTCCTCGTCCGGCGCCCAGCGCCGCGCGCACGCCTAACTCGCGCATACGTCCTGAGGCCCGGGCCAACAACAGATTGGCTGCGTTTCCACAGGCAATCAACAGAACGATCAAGACGGCGCCGAGTAACAGGCGCATGAGGGGCCACACAGGCCCTAACGATATGCCTGTAAAGCTCTCCACAAGTGCGCCAAAGTCTCTCCAAACACCGCCGTGCAGCCGGTCGAGGCGAGCCATGATGCTGCTCATCTCAGCTTGCGCCTGCTTGATCGAGACCCCGGGACGCAATCGCGCTACCGTCACATCGCCTCCGGGCTCGCGGTCCTGTTTCTGCTGAGGGGTCAGCACAAGCGGAAGCCAGATGTTGGTTGCCTTGATGTGCGGATTCCCATAGGGCAGGTCGGAGCTGAACGGATAACCGAAATCCGGCGGCATCACGCCGACGATGCGGTAACTGACACCATTCAACTGCACCGTCTGGCCCAATGCATCCGCGCTGCCGGCGAACATAGCCAGCCAGAGCGAATGACTGATCACGGCCACTTTGTCGTGCCCCGGCTCGTTGTCGTCTATCCCCAGCGCGCGGCCGAGTTCCGGCGCGGATTGAAGCGTTGAGAAAAAGTTCTCATCCACGCGCGCTGCGCCAACCCGTTGCACGGCGCCTTGCGTTGCCAGATTGAACGTCGCTTGCTCGTAGGCGGTCAAATCCGCGAACGACTTGTTCTCCCGCTTGATGTCGTAAAAATCTCCGTAGCTGGGACAGATGATCTCGGGCGGCAGCTTGAGGTGCGGATTGGGAGCAAAGAGGTAGACGAGCCGCTCCGGATCGCCATAGGGCAACGACCGGATCAACACCGCGTTCACCAGGCTGAAGATCGCCGTGCAGGCTCCGATGCCAAGGGCAAGCGTCAGCACCGCGGTGAGGGTGAAGCCCGGAGTTCTGCGCAGTGTTCGCCAGCCGTAGCGAATATCTTGCAACACACTTTCAAGCCACGGCAGCCCGCGCCGCTCGCGCCAGGCCTGCCGCGTCTGCTCCACGCCGCCCAGCCTCACCAGCGCCTGCCTCCGCGCTTCTTCCTCGCTCAGCCCCGCGCGGATGCCGTCCTCCGTGTGCAGCGCCACATGGGCGGCAAGCTCCTCGTCGAACTCGCTCACGTCCTGTGCGGCGGCCTGCCCGCGCAGCCGCATCCACAGGGCTCTCAGCTTGCGCAGCGCCATGGCTTCACGCCTCCTCGGCCGGAGCCAGGAACCGCGCCAGAATCGCCGTCGTCTGTTCCCACTCCGCGGCCGCCTTCTTCACTTGGCGCTGGCCGGCCTTGGTCAGCTCGTAAAACTTGGCCCGCCGGTTGTTTTCTGAGACGCCCCAGCGCGAGCGGATAAACCCCTCCTGCTCCAGCTTCAGCAGCGCCGGATAGAGTGTGCCGTAGTTCAGTTGCAGCAGGTCGCCGCTGGTTTGCTCAATCCGCCGCGCCAGTCCGTACCCGTGCTGCGGCCCCATCGCTTCCAGTGTGCGCAGCGCCATCAGCGCCAGGGTCCCTTGCCAGACGTCGGTCTTGTCACCCATCGCTCTCTCCCCTTGCCAACCAATAGGAGCAGCTTACACCACTTCCTATGGGGATGCAATACGACGCCCCGGCGCCTTTGGTTCCGTGATTTCTGCAACGCGGTTTCACTGTGGTACGCTGGCGCGTAGAATCAACGGCTTGTGCCGCTCAGGAGGCTTCCCCATGCTTTCGCGTTTCTTTGCCATCTCCGTGCTGGCAGGTCTCACTGTGCCGCTGCCCGCCCAAGCCCCTGCCGATCTGGCCGCCTCAGTCCAAGGCCATTTGCCCGCTCTCACCGAGACCTACAAGCACCTGCATCGCAACCCCGAGCTCTCGCGCCACGAGGAGCAGACCTCCGCCTTTCTCGCCGCCGAGTTGCGCAAGCTCGGCTACACCGTCACTGAGCACGTGGGCAAATACGAAGACGGCGTGCAGGCCTTCGGCATCGTCGCGGTGTTAGAAAACGGTCCCGGCCCGCGCCTCCTCATCCGCACCGACATGGATGCCCTGCCTGTCGAAGAGAAGACCGGCCTCGACTACGCCAGCACGGCGAAGACCACCAACGCCCAGGGCCAGACCGTCGGCGTGATGCACGCCTGCGGCCACGACCTGCACATGACCGTCTTTCTGGGCGTGGCGCGCGAGCTCGCTGCCCGCAAGTCTCAATGGCATGGAACCCTGATGCTCGTCGGCCAGCCCGCGGAGGAGATCGTACAAGGCGCCGCAGCCATGCTCGCCGACCATCTCTACGAGCGCTTCGGCACGCCCGGCTGTGTCCTCTCCGAGCACGACTCGCCCGAAGTCCCCGCCGGCTCCGTCGCCCTCAAAGGCGGCCCGCTGCTGGCCAGCTCCACCACGCTGACGGTGACCATGCGCGGCATCGGCGGCCACGGCTCGCGCCCCGAGGCCGGCAAGGACCCCATCGTGCTCGCCGCCGAGTTTGTCCTCGTCGCCCAGACCATCGTCAGCCGCCAGATCGATCCCCAGCAGCCCGCCGTCCTCACCGTCGGCACCATCCACGGCGGCACCAAGAACAACATCATTCCCGACGAAGTCACCATGGGCCTCACCCTGCGCACCTATTCGCTGGTCCAGCGCGACCAGATCGTCGCCGACGTCCGCCGCACCGCCAACGGCCTCGCCGAAGCCTACGGCATCCCCGCCGGCCTCATGCCCACCGTGGCCGTCGGCGAAAGCACCCCGCCCACCCTCAACAATCCAGCCCTCGCCGAGCGCCTGCGCGCCTCGGCCGCCGCCGTGCTCGGCAAAGACCGTGTCCTTGAAGCCCGCGCCATCATGGGCAGCGAAGACGTAGGTTTCTTCTCCCTCGATGGCAAAATTCCCGCCGTCATGTACTGGCTGGGCGCGGCCGACCCGGACAAGCTCGCCGAAAGTCGCAAATCCGGCGTCCCGCTCCCCGGCCTTCACTCCGCGCTGTTTGCCCCCGTCTACGCGCCCGCCATCGTCACCGGCGTAACCGCCATGACCGCCATGGCTCTCGATCTGCTCAAGTAGAAGAAGCCGCTTGCTCCCACATCCATCCCGCCTCAGTCCATTCGCGTCAGGAACGCCGCGCCCTCGGTGGGATTCATATGTCCGGCGATGAACTCCGCCAGTGCCCGGCTGTCGCCCTCCGGCCGTATGCGCACCCAGAAATTGTTCTCCATGCCGGGAAACGTGATCACGCGGGCGGTGGGATATTGGCGCAGCAGTTGTTGCTTCAGATCTTCGGCGTTCCGCGCCTTCTTGAAGCCGCCGATCTGCACGCACCATCGCCCGCCTGTCTCAACGGGCTTGGGGGTGCGATAAACATCCAGGCGCACCTGCGCAAGGCCGGCCCAGTAGACGCCCGTGGCCCTGGCCGCCGCCTTCGTCAGATCCACAATTCTGCCCGGCGTAAACGGCCCGCGATCGGCCACGCGCATCACGGCCGACTGCCCGGTTTTGACGTTGGTGACTTCGACCAGCGAGCCCATCGGAAGCGTGCGATGCGCGGTGGCCATGGCGTTGTCGTCAAACACCTGCCCGTTCGCGGCCCTGCGCCCCTTGTAGGGCGCGGTGTACCACGCCGCCTCGCCATATTCCGTGAGGAAGGGCTTGTGCGTCGCCACGAATTCCAGATCTTCCTGGCTCACCCCGCCCGGCGGCAACGGCGTGGGCGCAATCGGCCCCAGTGACCCGGCGCGGCGGCCAGACGGATAGTTTTCCGGCGCAGGCCGGCCCTCCTCGGCAGGCGGCATAATGTCAGGCGGGCTCATCTGCGTCTGCGTGCGATGATGCCGGCATCCGGATGTCGCGGCCAGCACCAACGTCAGCGCGCCCCAGCCGCCCAGGCGCAGCCATCGTCGATGAGATAAAGCTGATGCCATCAGGGTCGCGGCCCCTTGGTCTGCTCAAACCGGTCGGCCAGCTCCCGCAGCCGGTCGGCAAGCGTGCGCAGGGCGGAAACGGACTCGCTCCGCACCTGGGGAACGATAGCGCTATTGATAAAAGCGATGGTGTGCCGTAGTTCCATCTCGATCAGTTCCACGGCTTCTTCAATGCGGCGCCCAATGCCGCCAGGGCCAGGAGGGGGAGGGGGGACTGTACTCACGGTAAGTAACCTCATCAAAGTAATGTCGAACAGGTGACCACACCCCCAGTCTCCGGGGAACGCCGCTCCGCGTCAACCGCCGCAGGACCGGATGTATCGCAATGGTCAACACGCAGGTCCACATCTTTGCACTTGCTTCATCCAAGGCTTAGACGGCAGTCGTTGACCTTTCGCCCGGACTTTTCGTCAGAGTTCCACAGGGAGCGCATTCCGGCCACTGCTTCTGCGCTCTGGGCCGATCGATTCACTGGAATGCCAGCCACGCAATTCCAGAATGTGCACATAAACCTTCCATCAACGAGGACCCACTCATTGCCGACCACCCAGGCCGACTTCTCCCCAGGCCTACATCCAGGCCAACGCAAACTCCCGTGCCAGACGCAGCCCCGTCGTCTTGCGGGGCCCGTGCTGGCTCTTGCGCTGCTCTTTGCGCTGATCTGGATGGCCGGCGATCCGGCTCTCGCCCAACCGGCTCAGAACCCCGCCCTGGCGTCGGCCCTCCCGGAAGCTCCACAACCCCAGCTTCCTGCGCAGCCCAGCGCCAAGCCTCCGGCGCCCTGCCCGGTCTCCCGCGGCCCCGGGCCGGCGCCCGCGCCAACGCCCAGCGCCACCGGCGCGCCCTCAGAATCAGCCGCACCGCCTGCTCCCGGGCTCTGCACGCCCATTCCGGTCACCAACTGGTTTGCGCGCTTTCTCAACGGGCCGGAGGTCAAGCCCCTCACGCCCGCCGAGAAAGCCCGCCTCGCCGCGCGCAATGTGCTGGACCCCTTCAACGCCGTCACCATTCTCGGCACATCTGCCTTCTCCGTCGGCTTGAATCCTCAATCCGCCTACGGCCCCGGCATGACCGGCTTTGGCCGCTACGTCGGCGTCAGCTACGCCCAGGACCTCACCGGCGAGTTCTTCGGCACCTTCCTCATTCCGTCCATCGTTCACCAGGACCCGCACTACCATCGCCTGCCCAACGCGCCCATGAAGCGCAGAATCGAACACGCCCTCTACCAGGTCGTCTGGACCCAGGGAGACAACGGCAAGGAAATGGTCAACTACGCCAATCTGGCCGGCTTCGCCATCGACGACGAGATCGGCAACCTCTACGTCCCCGGCCGCCAAACCGATGCGCCCGCCACGGCGTCCCGTTACGCCATCGGCCTCGCCACCGCCCCCATCGACAACTTCGTCACCGAGTTCCTGCCCGACGTAGCCCGCCACATCCACATCCGCGTCGTCCTCATCCAGCGCATCATCAACCAAGTAGCCAAAACCGGCGGCCCGGGGTCGCCATAGGCCGGCTCCCCGGCCACGGCTCAATTCGTCACGGTCAGCTTTCCGCTGACGAAGATAAAGCTATAGTTTGTTGCCGCCAGCGTTCCGGCGGTTACGGTGATGGGATAACTACCCGCCGCCGACTTCGAGGTTGCCGTGGTGGTCAGCCTGGGCGCGCCGGTGGTCGCCTTGGCCTGCTTGTCCCCGTTCACAAAGCCGGTCATCGTGTAGGTAAACGTGGGAACCGCCGCGCCCTGCTTCATGGACAAGTTTTTGGCGGTCACCGTCAGCTTGGCCTTGTTCACGGTGATGGCTCGCGTCACCTGCGGAGCGGCCGTGTAGTTCGCATTCCCGGCCTGGTTGGCCGCCACCACCACGGTCCCCGCGCCGGTTATGGTCAGCTTGTCGCCGCTAACGGCCGCCGGGCCGGAGACCACGCTGAATGTCACTGCCAGCCCCGAGCTGGCCTTGGCCGAAAGAGCAATGGGCTTTACGCCGTAGGCCACCGGGCTGGTTGGCTGGTTGAAGTCTATGGTTTGCTTTTTGACGATGGTGTAGGTTGCCGAGGCTACGGAGCTGTTCGCGTAACCGGCTGCCTCGGCGATGGCCTTTACCGTGGTTGTCTCGGCAATGGAGAGCGCGGTTTTGTACTTGATGGACTTACGCGTCGGCGTGGAGCCGTCAAGGGTGTAGTAAATCGCGGCGTTCCGCGTTTTATCCGAGATGCTTACTGTTTGTGTCGTGGCGAAGGTACCGGCTGCCACGCTGAAGGTTGGGGCAGCGGCGCTGGGTAGCTGGTATTCCCAAAGATCGTTCAGCCAGCCGGTCTCGGTCTGATCGTCACCATCGAGGCCATAGCCCCCAAAGAGCCAGAGATTGCCGCTGCCATCGGTCCAGCTCAAAGCCCCCCCGCGGCTTCCTGGCACATTTGCGGCACTAGGCGTTCCAAGTTCCCCGTACACGCCGGGCTGGAGGGTTTTGTTGCTGCCGCCCACCCATGCCCATTCGTTCGAGGAAGGATCAAACTCCCAAAGGTCGTTGAGATCGCCATTATAACTATCGTTGGCGTCGAAGTTGTTGCCCCCAAAGAGCCAGAGATTGCCGCTGGCGTCGGTCCAGGTTGCGGAGTCTTCGCGGCCACCGGGATTGTTTCTCGCCGCGCGTGTTCCCAGCGTGCCGTAGACCCCCGAGCTGTTGCAGTCCCCTTGCGAGTCGCAGGTCATTACGCTGCTTCCGCCCATCCATGCCCATTCTTTCAGGGAAGGGTTGAACTCCCATAAGTCGTTGGGATAGCCTCTTTGGGCGTTGGCATCTAGCCCCCAGCCCCCAAACAACCAGAAATTGCCGCTGCTATCGGTCCAACCCGAAGCGAACATGCGGCTTCCGGGGTTGTTTGCCAAAGAAGGCTTTCCCGGCGTAGTGACCGTCGCGGGAACGCCACAATACCAAACGGGGCCGTTCACTTTGTAGCAGCTAAATCCGTCGTTTCCGGCTATCCATGTCCATTCCTTGGTGACAGGGTTGAACTCCCAAAGGTCGTTGAACTCGCCATTGCCGCCGTAGGAATCGACGCCATAACCCCCAAAGAGCCAAAAATTGCCGCTGCTGTCGGTCCAGCACGAAGCTCCCATGCGGTTTCCGGGAACGTTGGCAGCCGCAGGCGTTCCCCGTGTGCCGTAAACTCCAAAATTGCCGTAGATACTGCTGGGGCCACTCATCCAGGCCCATTCCTTGGTGGAGGGATTGAACTCCCAAAGGTCGTTGAGCCATCCATGCTGACCGTCGGCATCGTAGCCCTCGCCCCCAAAGAGCCAGAAATTGCCGCTGTTATCGGTACAACTTGTGGCGCTATCCCGGCTTCCGGGAATAGATGCGGCGCTGGGCGTTCCCAATGCGCCGTACACCCCGTGTGCTTGGGTCATCTTGCTTCCGCCCATCCACGCCCATTCGTTCGTGGTAGGGTTGAACTCCCAGAGGTCGTTGAGCCATCCATTCTGACCGTCGGCATCGAAGCCCTCACCCCCAAAGAGCCAGAAATTGCCGCTGCTGTCGGTCCAGCTTGCAGCGCTTTCCCGGCCACCAGGGTGGTTTTCCGCATTCGGCGTTCCCTGTGTGCCGTAAACTCCAAAATTGCCGTAGATACTGCTGGGGCCACCCATCCAGGCCCATTCGCCTGTCTGCGCTCTCGCTGAAAGACAGAGACAGGCCAGCAGGATCAGCGCCCCTGGCCGGGGCAATTGACCCACTAAAGTCGTTGCGGCGCGGCGGATCGGTGAAACGGAACCGCCCAATATCGAAGAATGAGAGATTGCGTTTTTCATTGGAAAGAGGCCTCGTGCGCCTCGAAGGGGGCCCATTGAAGAGAGAGGAGAATAGGCGAAGAATTGCGACGCAATGTTAGCAGCAACGCGGCAATTGTCAAGTGAATTCTGTTATTTACAAAGGAGTTACTCCGTGCGGCCCGCGAATTGGCGGGTCGCACGTATCTCAGGGACCTTACCCTACCAGGACTTGGGGTTCACGAGGTTTCTCCGCCGCGGCGAATGAGACCTGGGATCACAGGAACCCTTCCGAGCCACGGATGATTCCCCGCGAAGCGCCTTCCTGACCGCAAAGCCACGGCATCGCGCACAGCCCCAAAACCGAGAGTCAGGTCCCAGGACAAACCCCAGCCCGGCCGCGTCCGCCCGACCACCGGCAGGCCCTGTTCCTCACCGTGACAGTCGCACCCAAACCCGAAAAACCAAACCTTAATCGCAACCTTCCAGGCCGCCAATCGCCCTGGAACCAACAATATAGCCCCTAACACTCCGCACCTTGCGACAAACAGGTTCAATGAATGGCAACCCATTGCCCAATATCTCCAACCTCATTACGGTTAAAATATTCGAAATCGAGCACCTGGAAATTGAACAAACGACGGAAATCACGACCTTCTTTGCATACGTTTCCGCCCTCCGCACAACCTTCTTTGCATACGTTTGGCCCCCTCCACGCACCTTGTTTGCATACGTTTGCCCCCGCCTGTTCCCTATTCCCTCGTCCCTAGTCCCTGATCCCCGTTCCCTGCCTTTCCCGTTCCCACCCCTCCATTCCCCGTTCGCCGCCAGTTTTCGCCATTCAATGCATTGGGTTTGGGTTGACCAACGCTCCCGTCTACCCTAGGACTGGATTTCCAGCCTCTCAGATTCCGTCCCGAAACGGGATCAAAAGGCTGAGCCGGACAAACCAACAGTTCCGGCACCCAAACTATTGAGGAGACTCACCTTATGTCAAAAGCTGTGAAGTATGCCGAGAAGGCCGTGGTGATTGCTGCCAAGGGCGCATGGGTGGTTTACGAGCGGCTGAACCGCATCAGCCCCAACGCGTCGTTCACCCCCAAGTGGAGCGACAAGCCCCTGCAGAAGAGCTGGCAGAAGGAAAAGCCCCCGCTAGGCTGGCCGCGCACCACGGACTCGCTCTGCCCCAAGTGCGTGCCCGAGATTCGCAAGCAGATCCTCGACGGCAAGCTCCCGCATGAAGTCCTTTTGAATGAGAAGGTTGGCGAGATCAAGGCCCAGATCATCGAGCGCGACGGCAACATTCTGATGGTCAAGAACTGCCCCAAGCACGGCCACTTTGAAGACCTGATGTCGATGGACGCGGCATTCTTCAAGCACCTCGAAGAGAGCTTCCCCGGACGCGATATCCGCGCCCATGGCAAGGGCGATGAAGAGCTGCACCATCACGGCACGTCGACCGTTACCCACGGGCGCGGCTCGGTGCTGACGATCGACCTGACCAACCGCTGCAACATGATGTGCGATCCGTGTTTCATGGACGCCAACCAGGTGGGCTTTGTGCACGAACTGACCTGGGGCGAGATTAAGACCATGCTGGACAACGCCATCACCATCAAGCCCAAGCGGCAGATGAGCGTTCAGTTCAGCGGTGGAGAGCCGACGCTCTCGCCATACTTCCTTGACGCCGTGGCCTACAGCCGCAAGGTGGGTTACAACAGCGTGCAGGCCGCCTCGAACGGAATCGAGTTTGCCAAGAGCAAGGAGCTTTGCCGCGCGGCCGCCGAAGCGGGCCTGCGGTATGTGTATCTCCAGTTCGACGGCATTGGCAATGCAGCCAACTCGCACCGCAAGGTGGGCAACCTGTTTGATGTGAAGCTGCAGGCGATCAACAACCTGCACGAAGCTGGCGTGGAAATCGTCCCGGTGACGACCATCATCAACGGCATCAACAACGAGCAGGTGGGGCACATCATCCAGTTCGCGCTCGACAATCCGAAGAAGATCAGCTTCCTGAGCTTTCAGCCGGTGAGCTTTACGGGGCGCGACGAGGACATCACCGACGAGCGGCGGCTGGCGCAGCGCTACACGCTAAGCCATATGGCGCACGACATCAAGAAGCAGTGCGGCATCGGCGAGCCGGAGCGCGACTGGTTCCCGATCAGCTTTATGAGCACCTTCTCCGACTGGGCCGACCTGATTCACGGACCCGCCGCCGAGTGGGGCCAACTCTCTTGCGGTTGCCATCCGAACTGCGGCATCGGCATGGCGCTGATGATCGACAAGGAAACCAAGGAGTCGGCTCCGGTTACCGCGTTCCTGAACATGAACAAGGTGGCCAAGGACCTGGCCAAGGTCAACGACGCAGCCCGCGGCAAGACGCTTTCGCTGATCGGGTTCGCGCTGGCTCTGCTGCGCAACTACGATCCCTTCCAGGCGCCGACCCACTTCAAGATCACGGACATGATGAAGAAGATGGACAAGACCTTCAACGCGACCGGCAAGAACTACGGCAGCGTGAAGGGCGACCGGACCTTGGAAGATATCAAGAAGCGCCGCCAGGACCGGTGGAACTTCCTGTTCATCGCCGGCATGTGGTTCCAGGACTTGTTCAACTACGACTTCCGGCGCACGGAACAGTGCATTATTCCCTACGCCACGCAGGAAGGCGAGATCAGCTTCTGCGCGTACAACACGGGCGTCGGCTGGAGAAACATTATCGAGAAGATGCACATGACGGCAACTCTGACCAAGTGGTATGAGGAGCACGGCCGGCATGAGATCTTCGCAGGCGGCAAGAAGGTGGGCATGAGCCATGTGGGCCACGACCTGGCCCTCAACATGGAGCATGTGAACTCCGAGGCCAACCACACGCTCGACGAGCTGGGCATCGCGAAGAACGCCCGCGAAGAGCGCATCCGCGCACGCGACAGCAAGCAGAATGTGGACGCCGAGAACGTACGCATGGCCAAGCTCTACCGCGAACATGTGCTGGGCGAGAAGCCTGTTGAAGGACTGGTAAGCCTCGACTCCATCACACCTGCCAAGCCGGCAAAGCAGAAGGAAGCTGACCTGGTCGCCGGAGACTAACCCTCCCCCTTGCGCTCAACCCAACAGCAAAGGCCGTTCCTTCGGGAGCGGCCTTTGCTGCTTGCAGAGAGTTTTCTAACCTGGAACAGACCAGAAGGGGTGAGGTCCTTCTTCCTATTTGGATTGGGTAAGAAACGATTTGAAGAACTCGATTTTGGCTGGTGTGGCTGCCAGTGGGATCGGCTGCGTCTTGTCGCCGACTTCCATGATCTCGGGCTTGTCACTGATAGCGGGCCATACGGGAAGTCCGCTGCCGTTGGGGTTTCCGGTGGAGGCAAAGTTGGCCCAATAGGACGACATCATTGCGGCGATCTTGCGGTCGGCTTCGGTGAAGGGGCGGTTCGAATTGTCGAGGGTGTTCAGGACATAGGGGATCTCAGAGCTGTGAAATGCGCCGTACTTGACCGCATCCGGCCCCGGAAGCGGGTGATCCCACAGGTACTCGTACACCTTTGTCTTCGCGGTTTTGGAGCGCACTTTGGCCCAGAGGTAGAGGGCTACGAGCGCCTGGTCGCGGGTGCTCTCGCGTTGGGCAATCTGGGCCTGCTCGTCTGTGGCAGCGGGATAAAGCTTGAGGAACTCATCCGCCTTGTCGCCATAGCGCTTGCGGGCCTGGTCCTGGAATTGCTTTGCGGTGATGGGCGCGCCGGAGGCGAAAAGCCCGCCCAGTTCGCCTTCGGTGTTGCCGGTCAATGTTTCCACATCGTTCTGCTTTCCCTGAGCGATGATCTGCATAAAGGACGCGGGGAGCACGTATCCATCGACGACGGGACCAAAGCGCAGACCGCTCATGGGAGTAGAACTGGGAATGGGTTCAAGGATTTTCTGCCAACTCAAGGCGCGGAGTTCCGCGAGCGAATGGGCGTCTTTCGCTTCCGCGAACTTCAGCCCTTCAGCCTCTGCCGCAGCCAGCGGCGTTGGTTCCATATTGATGCCGATGCCGCCGACGGTCGATCCTCCGCTTTGCGCGATGGCGCGATGAAACAGACCCCGCGCAAGCGGCGACGCGGTCAGGTCGTGCACCGCCATTGATCCGGCGGATTGGCCGGCGATGGTGACGTTGTTGGGATCGCCACCAAAGCGGGCGATGTTCTCATGAACCCAGCGGAGCGCGGCAATCTGATCCATCAGCCCGTAGTTGCCGGAGGCCTGGTGGCCGGACTCGCTGGTCAACTCAGGATGCGCGAGAAAACCCAACGCGCCGACGCGGTAGTTGAACGTGACGACGACCAGGCCCTTCTTCGCGAGGCCCTCGCCGTCGTAGATGGGCACCGCGGAAGAGCCCTGCACGAAACCGCCGCCGTAGATGTGCACAAAGACCGGATGCTTCTCAGAGGCAGATTTCGCGGGAGTAAAGACATTGAGATAGAGGCAGTCTTCGCTGACATCGTTATGGGCCATGAACTCGTAGGTCCACGGCCCAAACTCGGGTACAATCTGCTGAATGCAACTGGCGGAGAACTTGTCTGCCTTGAGCACTCCGGGCCAAGCCGTGACCGGCTGCGGCGCGCGCCAGCGCAGGTTGCCTACCGGCGGGGCGGCAAAGGGAATTCCCTTGTAGGCGACGATCGACGGGTCATTGCCGGGGAGACCGGAGACCAGTCCACCGGTAACCTCGATCGCCTTGACCTGTGCCACAGCAGGAGAGACAAGAATGGCGATCAGTGAAAGAGCGATGCTGGTGAGGATGCAATTCTTCATTGGATTCACTCCAGGTGCGGATTCTATCAGGGGCCGCATCTGTTCATCCGCGATGAAAGATCAGCTTCTCTTCGCGGGTGCTCAATGCTTCGCTTACTGCCGAGTCCGAACCACGGCCGGACGCCGTCCCCTAGAGCGTTTGGGGAACTCGCCCACGGATTGACTCGTGAGAACTGACAGTCAGCAGCAAGAAGCGGGTTGCAAAGCGTCAAATTGAGGTGGAGGTCAACATGAGCATAGGCAGGGTGTACGAGGTAGTTTGCTGGGTGTGGGTCGCATCTGAGTTTCTGCTGCAAGTTGTGATGCGCACCAGCCGGAGCAGCGGAGCATTGAAGGACCGCGGTTCCCTGCTGGTGCTCGTGCCAGCGATCTATGCGTCGATCTGGGCGGCAATCTGGTATGGAGATACCCATGGACATACGATGCTGGGCGGTGGGGCCTGGATGACGCCAGCTGCGCTGGTGCTGCTGATCGCGGGTTTGGCTGTTCGGTGGATTGCGATTCTGGCGCTGGGGCTCTCCTTCAGCACCAATGTTGCAATCCATGCGACGCAGGCTTTGCGCACGACGGGTTTGTTCCGGTGGATGCGGCATCCTTCCTATACGGGAATGCTGATCTCGCTTGCCTCGATCGGGTTCATCGAGCGCAACTGGGTCAGCCTGGCGATCATGCTGGTGTTTCCCACGCTGGCGGTGCTTTATCGGATCCATGTTGAAGAGGTGGCGCTGACCGAAGCCTTCGGGGAGGAGTACGTGGAATACAGCAAAGGGACAAAGCGGCTGGTACCGGGAATCTACTGAGGAACAAGGCAGATTGGGTGGGCGGAAGCGCCACCCATCGAAGTTCTTTCCTTTCCGCGCGGTCGATTGCGGGTGGTTCAGCTTCCGGTGGAGCTTCCGCCGGGCAGGTCCCTTTCCGCTTCGATGATGTTCTCCGGGCGCCCGAGATCGCGCCAGGCGTATTCATCCGCGCGAAAGGCCGCGATCTTTTCTCCCTGGGCCGCAAGGCGCAGATAGGCGTCAATGATGGAAAAAGCGCCGTCCTCCGGCATCTTCGCAAAGAGACGGGGAGAGATGACGTGGATCCCGGAAAAGGCAAGCGGTTGCGCATCGAGGGCAGGGCGGACCAATTCGGCGTTTGCATCGCGCCCGGCGCGACGGCCGCAGAGCTGGCCTTGCGCGTCGAAGAGCAGAACCCGTGCAGTCACGCGGTCTTGAACTGCCAGCGTCGCAAGGGCGGCATGTTCCCGATGAAACTCCATCATGCGTCCGAGGTCGATGGTGCTGATGACGTCCACATTGTGCACAATGAAGGGCTCTTGCAAGCTGCCGTCACCTTTCAGGAAGAAGGGCGCCGCCCTTTTCAGGCCGCCGCCGGTGTCAAGCAGCACCTGCTCGCGAGAGACTTCAATCTGCATGCCAAAGTTGTTGTTGGCCTGGAGGTACTCGACGATCATGCCGGCGAAATGATGCGCGTTGACAATCACTTCATGCACGCCAAAGGCGCGCAAACGGCAGAGAACGGTTTCCAACAGCGTGCGGCCGGATACTGTGACCAGCGCCTTGGGGCGGTCGTCGGTGAGCGGGCGGAGACGCGTGCCCAGGCCCGCAGCCAGAATCATCGCCTTCATCGGCCCAGTTTCTCCAGTTCCATCGTCTTTTGTTCCATCTTCTCCAGTTCGATGTGCCGGACGGCCACTTCGACACCGCTGGTGGCGCGCAAATGCCTGGCCAACTGCTCGGCCAGATACACCGAGCGGTGCTGGCCGCCCGTGCATCCGAACGAGACCATGAGGTTCTTGAAGCCGCGGCGTTGATAGCCGCTGACGGCCGCGTCCACAAGAGATTGAACATCGGAAAAGAACTGCCGCACGCTCTGCTCCCGTTGGAGATAGTCGATGACCGGTTCGTCCTTGCCGGTCAACCGGCGGAATTGTTCCTCGCGTCCGGGATTGGGCAGGCTGCGCGCATCGAAGACAAAGCCTCCGCCGTTGCCGGTCTCGTCGGCGGGCATCTGGTGATGGAAGCTGAAACTGAAAACTCTTACCTTGAGGTTCCCGGCGGAAGAAGAGAGACCCTGGAGCTTCTCCGATGCCAACATGGCCTGGAAGGCATCCATCAGCGCGGGGAGGGCGACGGGCAGTTTGACAGCTTGCGCGAGCCAGCGCAGGTTCTTGAGCGCGTAGGGAACGCTTTGAAGAAAATGCGCCTTGCGCTCAAAGAATCCCCTGAAACCATAAGCTCCCAGGGCCTGCATGATGCGGACGTAAACGTACGCGTAATAGTGCTCCATGAAGGCTTCGCGGTCAAGGGCGATGTGTTCGCCGAGGCCGTCGAGATAACAGTCGAGCAGCTCCTGGCGCAACGCGGGCGGCAGGTCGGCCTTGCCATCGTAAAGCAGGGACGCGATGTCGTATTGCAGCGCGCCTTTGCGGCCACCCTGGTAGTCCAGAAAGAATGGCTGCCCATCGCGCAACATGACATTGCGGGATTGAAAATCCCGATAAAGAAAATAATCGCGGTCAGCGCTGAGCAAAAACTTGGTCAAGCGGCTGAAATCCACCTCCAGCGCCTGTTCGTTGAAGGGAACGCCGGCCAGCCGCAGGAAGTAGTACTTGAAGTAGTTCAGATCCCAGGCGATGGACTGGCGATCGAAGCTGGAGCGCGGATAGCAGACTTTGTAATTCAGATCGCGGCCCGCCTCGACCTGAAAGCGCGGCAGCATGGCCACTACCTTGCGATACGCTTCAACCGCGGGCGGCGCGATGGCCTCCGCGGCCCGGTTCGCGCAAAGAAAATGGAAGAGTGTTGTGTCGCCGAGGTCTTCTTGAAGATAGGCGCCCTGGCTCAAGTCCTCCGCATATATCTCCGGCACCGGCAATCCGTGCCGGACAAAGTGCCTGGAAAACTCAAGGAAAGCGGCATTCTCTTCACGCACAGAATGGAGAATCCCAATGGCGCTGAATCCACCGCCGGTCAGGCGGACGATAGCCCGCCCCGAGCCGCCGAGTTGACCCTGAACCGCCTGCGCGCGTTCAGCCGGCAGCCCGTAATGCTGCTCGAAAAGCCGCTTTAGAACGTCCATGAATGTCTTTCCGGGAATTGCCCAAGCCGCATCACAAAGATACCGACCCCAGGGAAGCGGACGCAAGGGCGAGCGGGCGGCGCCTCCCGGCCCGTGCGAGGTTCGAGCTACAATTCGAAGGAAAAGGAAGTTTCCGATGAAGCGGATTCGAGTGAACTGGATTTTCGCAATTGTGTGGACGGCGACCTGGCTGCTATTGACCGGTCTCCGCGTGCCTGCGCAGATGGTTAACTTCTCCGAGGTGAAGCCATCGCCACAACAAGTGGAGTGGCAGGACCTTGAGTTTGGCGTGATCGTGCATTTCGGCACCAACACGTTTCTCGATCGCGAGTGGGGCGATGGAAGCGCCGACCCGAAGGTCTTTAATCCCGCGCAGGCTGACCCGGAACAGTGGGTGGTGGCCGCAAAGGCCGCGGGCGCTCGCTACCTGGTGCTGGTGGCCAAACACCACGACGGATTCTGCCTGTGGCCTACGGGACAAACTGCATACAGTGTCGCCGGCAGTCCGTGGTTGGGCGGCAAGGGAGACCTGGTGCGCATGACCGCCGATGCCGCACGCAAGCACGGGCTGAAGTTTGGCGTTTATCTGTCGCCATGGGACCGGCATGACCCGAGGTATAAAGATCAGGCGGCTTACGACCGCTACTATCTTTCCGAACTGGAGGAGTTAGCGAGCGGCTACGGCAATCTCGTCGAGTTCTGGCTGGACGGCGCTGGGAGCGAGGGACATACTTACGACTTCAAGAAGATGATAGAGACGCTTCGCACTTACCAGCCGAACACGCTCGTTTTTGCCGATACGGGGCTCTTTGAGTACGGAGATGCCCGCTGGGTGGGCAACGAGGAGGGAACGATTCCCTACGAGAATTGGAATGTGATTGACCGGCATGGCTTCCTGCGCTGGCGGCCGGTCGAGGTGGATACGCCACTGCGCAAGCTGCACTGGTTCTGGCACCCGGACGATGAGGCTTCTCTGAAGTCCGTTGACGAGTTGATGAAGACCTATGAGGAGAGCGTGGGCAGGGGCGGGCAACTGATGCTGGGCATCGCTCCGGACAACCGGGGTCTTTTGCCGGATGCGGATGTAGCGCGGCTGAGGGCGTTTGGCGAGGCTATTCGCGCGCGGTATGGAAACAACCTGGCGCTGAAGCATGCGCCCACGGACGCGAATTCGGCCAGCGCGCTGGATGGCGATGCGGACACGTTCTGGTCGGCGCCGGCTGGAGCGCATCACGCCGCGCTCGATGTTGCCTTCGAAAAGCCTGTGACGTTTGACCGTGCTCTAACCATGGAATGGCTCAACGATGGACAGCACATCGAGAAGTACGCCATTGAAGCCTGGGCCGGCGGCAATTGGAAGCGCGTGGCGGAAGGCCATGCAATCGGGCACAAGAAGATCGATGTGTTTGAAGCGGTTACGGCAACGCGCGTGCGTTTGCAGATTCTTTCGAGCACGAGTGAGGCGCACATTCGCGAGTTTCAACTTTTCAACACAGGAAGCGGTCACTGATCGAGAGTGGCGTCCGCGCGTACTTTTGTTTTTCCGCGACACGGCGCAGGTATATGATGAAGGCCACGATGCAAGAGAATTCCCGAGGAGATTTCAGCATGAGCGAGAGTCAAACGGTTTCGGCGCGCAAACAGGGACGCCGTGAATTTCTGAAAGCCGGCGGAGCCATGACCGCGGCTTTGCTCGCGCAGTCGGCCATGGCGGACACGCCGAAGACGATGCCCGGTTTGCCGTCGAACCCTGTCACGCTGACGGCGATGCCTACGCGCAACCTGGGTAAGACCGGCTACAAGGTAGGCATCTTCTCGTTGGGTGGACAGGCATCGCTGGAGCACGCCAACAATTTCGACGTGGCGGTTCCAATCATTGAGCGGGCGCTCGACCTGGGCGTGAACTACATCGACACGTCTTCGATTTACGGCGGCCCGGACCGGTGGAGCGAGCAGTACGTGGGCAAGGTGATGGCGCGCCGGCGCAACGAGGCCTTCATTGCCACCAAGACTAAGGAGCGGACCCGCGACGGTTCGATGCGGATGATCGAGAAGTCGCTCGAGCTGCTGAAGACCGACCATGTGGATCTTTGGCAGTTGCACGATATCGGGACGATGTTCGATTTGGACTCGGTGTTTGCCAAGGGCGGCGCGATGGAAGCGTTGCTGGAGATGAAGGAGCAGAAGGTTGTTCGCTTTCTGGGCCTCACCGGCCACTACCGTCCGGATGCGCTGATGGAGGGCATCAAGCGTTATCCCTTCGATACGGTTCTGATGGCCATGAGCGCGGCCGACCCGCACCACTACAGCTTCAACGAAGCGTTGTTGCCGTTGGCGGTGGAGCGGCAGATGGGCATCATCGGGATGAAGATTCCGGGGCGCGGGCGGATCTTGTCGAACTGGACACCGCAGCCGCTGGATGTGCAGAAGAAGATGTGGGAAGGCATGGTGCCGGCGCCCACGCCGGGCACGCTCACCATGCGCGAGGCCATTTATTACACCTTGTCCCGGCCGGTGAGCACCATCATCGTCGGCTGCGACTCGGTGGCGCAACTGGAAGAGAATGTGCAACTGGCGCGGGAGTTTACCCCGCTCAACGACAGCCAGCAGGCGCAAGTGGTGGCGAAGGCCGAGCCGGTCTCAAAGCCATCGCTCTTTTTCCGCTTCTACGACCGCCCGTAAAACCAGCATGCCGGAATGCCCCACCCTTCGGTGGGGCATTCTACGTTTAGCCCTCGACCTGCAAATACAGGCGATAATGCTCATCTTGAATCGCGGTGAACGGGCGCAGGTTGAGAGAGCCTGCGCCGGTGTTGGCCTGCCAGTCTGTTGAGCCCGCGGAGACTTGGCTGGCTGCGATGAGATCCCGCTTGCCGATCTTTGCGGGGACGGCGCCAACACTGAAAAGAGCCAACGGACCGTGCACCGGAGCCAACAGATTGGGATGCTGCGGATCGACGGCCTCCAGAACCGTCGGCATGTCAAACTCAATCTCGATGCGGTCGCCGTTCTTCCAGGTGCGTTCAAGGCGGGCGAACTGGCCGGGCGCGGGGCTGGTGAGGATGTGTTTGCCGTTCACTGCAGTTGTGGTTTTCGGTCCCGCCCACGCGGGAATACGCAGATATACCGGAAACGCAGCCGGCCGATCGCACCCAATTGCAATTTCTGTGGTTGGTGTATGGGGGTAGTTCGTCTTTTGGGTAAGCGATACGCGTTGGCCGTCGCGCGTCCAGTTGACGCGTGAAGGCACGTATAGGTTCACGTAGATACCACGCCCATCGTGGAAGTAGGAACTAATTCCGTAGTCCGCCGTAACCTGCGCAAAGGTTCCCGTGCAGCAGTGCCACTTATACGGATGATAGAACTTCGATCCGTCGCGGTTGTAGTCGGAGTAATAGAAGCTGTGGCCGTCTTTCTGGATCGGCTTGGCTCCCAGGATACAGTTATAGAGCACGCGCTCCATGCTATCGCCGTAGCGGCTGTCGCGGGTCGCGCGCGCCAGGTAGCGCGTGAGCTTGAAGTGGGCATACGAGCCGCACGGTGTCTCAAAGCTCGAATGGGTCTTGGTGAGGCTATCGCCGATCTCGCCGCTGCCGGGCGCGCGGAATTGCTCGTCCGGACCCCAGCCGCCGGTGGCAAAGCTCTGCGCGTGCAGAAACTCGAAGCCGTTGCGCGCCGCGCGCAGATGCTTCTGGCTGCCCAGGACCAGGTGCGCCTTCATGGCGCTGCTCATGGCGTTCACGTGGCTATAAGCATGTTTGCCGGGCAGCACATTCTGGCCTGCGGCCAATGGGTCAAAGTACCAATCGTCGGCCAGGAAGCGAACGGCCAGATCGCGGTAGCGGCTGCCCGCGCCGCGCTCAAAAGCGATGAGGAAGTTCTCCGGCAAGGTGTAGGGCTCGTCCCAGCAGAACGACTCGTCCCGGTGCGGGCGGGCATATTGCTCCGCGCGAGAGAGACCCCTGGCGGGCAAGTGAGGGAGTACGGAATCCAGAACGGAGTCCAACACCCTCAGCGCTTGCGGATCGCCGGTAAACTGGTGCGCATCGAGCAGGCCGATGGAGATCTTGTCGTAGGTGTAAGCCGGAAAGCGATTGCCCTCCCAGAACTTTGCCGAGACGGCAGGCGCCAGGTTGCGCACCAGGCGCTGCACCTTTTCCTGCGTTGGTTTGTCGCCCGTCGCCGCGTAGTCGCGCGCCAGGCCAGAGAGATACTGCCCAAAGCTGTGTCCCGGAGCAAAACCGTTGTCGCCGGGCTTGTCCAGGTCGTCCAGCGGCGCCCAACTGTACCATCCGCCCATCTCGTCGCCAGGAGCAGCTAACCCCGCGCGCTGGCGGAAGGGCTTGAGGAGCATGTCTTCATCGAGCGCGCCATAGAAGGCATGATTGGCTTGAAACTGCTGACGTAGCGGACCTTCAAGCAATGCGACTTCGCCGTATGCGAACTGGTTGAGCACGGGAGCGGTTGAGGCACTCTTTGCGGGGTCCGCGCACGCGCCGCGCGCACTGGCCAACGAGGCGGCGGCGACAGCAGCGCCGGCTTTCAGGAAATCTCTGCGAGATTGGGTCATGGGTTTTCCTTTTCGAATCATGCAGCGCGAGTGGCCAAGGCACTCAAAGAGACACTCACACGCGAAGCGAGCCTATTCAAACACAGTTTTGCCGCATTGGAAAGAGGCGGGGATGGAATGAGGCGCAGTGGGCCGGGGCGGAATGGCCTCGATGAAGAACAAATCTCCATCGAGGCCGCGCGATTAGTCGATGTTCAACGTTGCCTGTTCAATTTCACCGTTGACTCCCGCAACCATGACCTCGAGTTCCAGGAAGAGGATCGGGTCGCCGTTGCAGGTGGCGGGGATTGTGATGGTGCCCGAGGTTGGAAAGCCGGTGGATACGGCGGTCGTGGAGCCGCCGATCTCGCATTGATAAGTAGACGAGTTTCTGTTCATTGGCAGGGACGTGTAGGATTCAGCGCCGAGATAGACAAAGGCGATGGGGAATGTTGTGGGCAGGGTCCAGGATACGGCCTGTGGGTGACCCAGGCGGTAGCTGGAGAGAGTGTCGCTGGTGGGAGAGGTGATGGAGATGGATTCGGTGGTGGAAGCGTTGCTGAGCACCGTGTAGTCGAGGACCGGCCCGGACTTGGGCGTTAATTTGACGGTAAATTCAGTGCCTGGGGGAATGGTGTCGGTTCCCGCGAGGTCGGTCCAGCCATTGTCAAACTGACGAAGGCTCACATTGAGCGTGGTGGCCGGAGTGGGTTGGAACTCGAAGGTCTCGATGTCCGACGAGGGGATCTGCGTGTTGTTCCAGCCGGTGACGCCGGACGAATCTGTAATTGTGACCTTTTTCAGCGCGCCGTCTGGAGCTGCGACCGTGGGACCGATGGCTACGCCGGTTCCGCCGCTGCCGCCGCAGGAGGAGGGCGGGCAGCCCTGATGGGTGCGGTTGGCGATCTGGAGACCGACGAGAGCGATGCGCTGGTCGCCGCTGATCAGCCACGTACCGTCTTTGTATTCAAACCAGACTTCGGAGCTCATAAACGGCGAAGCTGACATCGGACTGACGGTGAGGTTGGTGACGACATCGGCCTTTCCTGCGACAGGATCAAGACTGTTGATGGAAACAATTTGCGGCGCGGGCAAGGTTGCGGCGCGCAGGCCAGTGGCCAGCATGGCCGCGAACTGGGTCTGGTTCAAGCTCTCATCGAGAAGATCCGTGGCCATGAAGGGCTTCAGTTCCGCTGCGGTCAGTTGGCTTCCATGGCTATTGACTGTGTTGACAAAGTTTGTGAGCGTGGCAGCAACGCCGTTGAGGGCTGTTTGCTGCGCGGCATGCGTGGGAACAATGGTGGTGTATGTGGTTTGGCTGCTGCCTTTGGGACTGGTGGTCTTGGAGGCGACGGTCATGGCGCCGGCGGTGGTGCTGTACGTGATCGTCGAGGTCTCCGTCGTGCCGCCGGCGGTAATCGTGACCTTGCCGGTGCTTGTGTTCACCGTGCTATCGTCCAGGACCTTGTCAAAGCCGTTTCCGTTCGCAGTGAAGGGAGTAGAGATCAGGTTGAACTTGGAGGGGGTGATTCCGGCGTTGATGAGCCAAAGCTGCAAGAAGTTCTCCACCATGCCGTGGAGGATCACCACGCTTCTCACGGCTGGGGCTGGATGCGTTGCCGGAGAGGCGAAGGCGGTGTCGATCGATACCGCCTGAACGCTGTACCAGGAACGGATGATCAGATCGGTGTACGGGTCGGTGTTGATGGTAGTCGTGGCCAGGGCGTCGGCGCTGACACTGTAGAGGTTGCCGGAAGGCGCCTTGACCTGGATCAGGAATGGAGGCGTGAAGCCAGTGGTGCTGAGCGTGTAAGTTCCAGTTGTGCCTGTGGTTGCAGTGCTGGAATGTCCCGCGCTGTCTTTCAGGGTCACGGTTGCGCCGGAGATGGGCGCCTTGATGGCAGCCGTGCCGGTAACCGATGTTGCAACGTTCACTTTCAGCGGGACTGCGGGGCTGGTTTTGCCGCCCGACGCTGCCGTGATCTGGGTGGTGCCGGCGGCTACGCCGGTAGCCAGGCCGCTGGTGCCGATGGTGGCCACAGCTTTCACGCTGCTGGCCCAGGTAAAGGACAGGCCCGTGATGACGTTGCCGTTTTTGTCTTTAGCCGTTGCGGTGAACTGCTGCGTGGCTTTCACCGCGATCGACGGCGAGGTTGGGGTCACGGTGATGCTGGCGACAGTGGCAAGAGCTTTCGGTCTGGCTGACGGCGCTCCGCCATAGCTTGAGAGCGGAGCGGAGGTAAAGATGGCTACGCCCAGAAGAAGGGTGGAAAGAGCTGGATGCCTTTGGAAAATCCCAGGAAGAGAATACGTCCGGACCATGATTCACCCCCAGCAACACCTAGAAGTTGTTTTTCGAAGTTTGCGTAAGAGTATAGCTCGCTTGCAATCGTCATGTCAAAAACGGACATAGCGGTTTAACCGGGCCTTTGCGCCAGCGCCCTGTAGTCTACTTATTGGTTCACGCGGGTTTGTTTCCTGATTCGCAGGCTTTTGATTTCGAACCGTTCCCGATCACCGTGCCGCTTCAGCTAACTTAGCTGGCTGAATTTGACCGGGAGCTTATCGTAGTCGACGGTACCCAGGCCGCGGGCGGCTGCCATCTGAAGATAGGGCAGATGCTCGGGGTCGAGGTTCCAGTATGCCTTGGCCACATAAGCGTCCAGGGCCACCGGATCGGTTCCGGCGACCATGGTCTTCTTCAGGGCGACGTCTTCGAGGTTGCCGCCGGTGGGTCCATTGCGCAGGAGAATGCGGTAGGCGTCAAGGAGTGTGACCGTAGGCAGCATGAAGCTGGCCAGATCAGCCAGACTCTGGTGAATCGCCTGGTGCAGGCGATTGCGCTGCCCGCCCAGAATTCCATACCAGTTCTTCATGCTGAGGGTTACGCCGGTAAGCCCGTGATGCTTGGCGATCGGAAGGTTGATGATCTTGTCCGCTTCAAGAAAAGGCGTGAAGACGGGCCAGCTCTTCAGCACCACGCCGCCCAACTCGACCTCGCGAAAGAGGTCGGGATCGGGAAGAATGACCTCGGCGTCCTCAGCGCGAGCGGCGGCCTGAATGCCGGAGCGCTGAAAGCAGCGGCGCGGCTCGTTGCAACTGCAATCCGTGACGATGACCCGCTTGGCGCCGGCCTGCCAGCACTGGCGTACTACTTCGGCAACCACCTCGGGATTGGTATTGGCAGCCTGCTCCGGGGTGCGATCCCAGGCGATGTTTGGCTTGATCACCACCACATCCTGGCGACCGATAAACCGGCGGATGCCACCCAGGTCTTCCAGCGCCCGCTGCACCAGGGCACGCGGCTCACCGCCCTGGACGACGGTGAGGTGAGGCAGTTGCGCGTTGTCCGCGACGCGATGGTCGCGGCGTGCCTGCTCGGCACGGGCCGGTACCGGCCGGAAGCTCTGCTCGCTAAGCCAGACGCCGGCAGCCGTGGCGCCGGCAGCCACGCCCCCCACGCGGAGCATTTGCAGCATGGCTTCGCGCCGCGTGAGGGCAGGCGGCTGTTGAAGACTCGCTTCGGGCTTTCGATCGGTTTCGCCGGCCATAATCATGCTCCTGTTCAAACTTCCATCAGATGGATGCGCTGTGGATCGTTGACTCCCAGGTGATGAGCCGGGTCAGCTGCAGTGGCGATGTAGCGGGGCGGACGGCCTGCGGCCTCCAGCGACGGCATGCCTGCTTGGGCGCGCTTACGCTCGATCATCTGCCAAGCGGTGTGATCCACGGCAACGCGATCTTCTCCGACGATGAGGGCATTGGGTTGCCAGAGCCGCTCCGGGTGGAAGCCGGGACCACCGTCGTAGACAGAGGTCATAGCGTCGCCGATGGTGAAGCGCACCCTGTCACGGATGGCGGGGATGCAGTTGAGGTCGGCGACGGCGGGATTGCAGTTGGTGGCATGCAGATCCTGGGGGCGATCGACAACGCCGTACATGTTCTTCATGGCGAAGGTGACGCCGGCGCCGCTGTGATCCTTGAGGATGGGCAAGCCGATGACCATGTCGCAGAGGGTAAGCGCCTTGGCGAGCTTGATCGTTGCGCTGCCGTAGGAGGAGGGCTGCGGCTCGTAGCCGTAGATCTCTGAGCTGAGCGTGCGGATGCTGCCTGGATTGTCGGCGTGCTGGAACCCGCAAGCCTCAAGGAATTGGGTGCGCTGTTCGAAGATGACGATTTGGGTGGGCTTGACGCCGGCCTGCTGGAGGCGTTCGCAGATGGCCCGTGTGAGCACCTGGTGGGTGGCGATGCCCTTGCCGCCGAGGCCGTTGACCTTGAGGCCGATGACCTTGCCGACAGGGACAATGTGTTTCCAGGCCTCGACGGGATTGTCGCGGCCGGTCCAGGAGGCGATGGCGCGGTCAAGGAGGGCCTGGACGCGCTTGTCGTCGAGCTTGCCGTCAGGGCCGTGGAGCTGGGGGTCATGGGCGACGACGACGCGGGACTTGCCTGCAGGGGTGTGCTGGTCAGCGGCGGCAAAGGCGAGCTTGTCCACCGCGGCAGACGAGCCGAGGAGCGCAGCGCCGGTGGCTGCGGTCTTGAGGAACTCGCGGCGATTCTTCTTCATGATCGATACTCCAGTATCACGGGTTCGAGATGGCCGTCGGCAGCGCCGGACGGTTTAGAGCTTGGCTTCAACGCCGCGGGCCAGCGAAAGCAGCGCTTCCTGCGTTTCGGGTCCTGCCTCATAGGCAACAATGCGCACCAGGTAAGGACCTTTGCGGAAGATCACGCTCTGGCCGTAAGCCAGACCCGCATCGCCCAACTGAACGTTCTTAGCATCCGTGGTCTTCCCGGTTTCCATGATCTTGCGCGCACCGACTGCGTCGCTCATGTAGTGGACGTCGACAACGGCCTCCAACTGGCCCTCGTATTTGTAGTCGGCGGTAGAAGTGGTGATGACTCCGGCGGAGATGTACTGCTCAGCGTCACCATCGATGTATTGGTAGAGGTCTTTGGCGACAAAAGTGCGGGCTTCGCCGGTCATTTGCCAGCCCTTGACCGCATCGGACGGAGGAAACGGGTTAATGCCACTCTTTTTGCATCCTGTCATTCCGGTGGTTGCCATAATCGCGATGGCCACGACTGCAAAGATCCATCTTTCCCAATGAGGCTTCACTGAACTTCCCCCTTCTACTTGCGGTTGAGCAGAATCTGACTGCTGGGCGAACGGCTTTCCCCAATACTTGTAACATACACAGCCGGGCGCTCCTGAAGCGGGCAGGCATACTCGCAGGCGCCGCATCCCACGCAACGGCTGGGATCGACGCGCGGTTGCTTCAGCGTTTTGATGTTGCCCGCCGAGTCGACCACCTGTGCCTCTTCAACATAAATGGCTTTGGGTGAGACGGGGCACCATTCTTCGCAAACGATGCAGTCGGTGGCTTCAGCCCAGGGAAGGCAGCGGCCACGGTCATAGAACGCGGTTCCCAGGCGTACCGGCTGCGTCGTCGCGGTTCCCACCACCCACCCTTTTTCCCCGGGTGTGATTTGCCAGATGGCTCCGGTGGGGCACACTTCAGAACAGAGCACGCAACTGGGCTCACAGTAGCCAATGCGGGGCACCAGTGTCGGCGACCAGAGCCCTTCAATGCCCGCTTCCTCCAGTGTGGGGTGGAGCGAGTTGTTGGGGCAGACCTTCATGCACTCGCCGCAGCGGATGCAGCGGGAGAGGAAATCCGGCTCATCGAGCGCGCCCGGTGGACGCAGGAGGCGGTCGTGCCGGCCCTTGCCCAGCCCGGTGTTGGCACGCATCAGTGGAACCACCGCCGCGCCGGCCGCGAGACCGGTAATCGTTCTGCGGCGGCCGATATCCGGTGTCGCAACTTCAGGTTCGTTACGGAAGAGCTTGAACTGCAGGCTGCCATGCGGGCAACTGCCGACGCAGTTCATGCACATCAGACACTCGGATTTGCGCCACGGCACGCCGCCGATGGGATCGTCGCCGCCCTGGCAGTGAAGCAGGCAGCGATTGCACTTGTCGCAGGCGGCAGGGTCTTTGTGCAGGCCCAAAATGCTCCAGCGGGAGACGACGCCCAAGAGTGCGCCCAGTGGACAGATGGAGCGGCACCAAAGGCGGGTGATGCGGAAACTGGCCGCAAGAATCGCAACAAACAGAATACCCAGCACCAGGCCTTGGGCAAAGTGAGTCTGGCGGAAGTCCAGCACCGTGGCCTGCAAGATCGTGTGCAGCGTTTCACCGGTTGCCTTGATTGCCGCAACGTGGCTGTGCTCGAGCGGAGTGAGCAGCGCGCGCACGGCAAAGTTGAAGGCCGGCAAGATGGCCAGGCCAACGGAGCGAACCAGCAGGCTGAAGGGATCGAGCCAGCCGATAGCCATGGAGCCGAAGAACGCGGCCACCAGGCCGGCGATGAGGACAACGTACTTGACGGTCTGCCAGCGCTTGTAACGATTGGAATCGATGCGCTGCTTGCCCCGCTTGGCCTCCGAAGGCATGTTGCCCACAAAGTGCTGCAGCGTGCCCATGGGACAGATCCAGCCGCAGAAGAAGCGGCCCAGAAAGATCGTGGGCAGCAGAATGGCCAGGCTCCACAGCAGGCCGCGATAGAGCGCGTGACCAGCGAGGGCGTTGGCGACCGCGACCAGAGGATCCCACTCAAAGAACAAGCGCACAGGCGCGCGGAGGTGGATATCGCCCGAACCGCCAGGGCTGGGACGAAGCGACGTGAACACCAGCAACGCAAGGAAGACAAGCAGAAAGAAGATCTGCGATATCCTGCGCAAAAGCGGCAATCTGGAATGGGCCACCGATCTCCTCCACACGCCGCGCAGCCTTGAAGACGGCGCAGATTGGTATGCGCGAGCCGGAATCGATCCCATCGGGCGCGATTCAGCTGGGCACCGTGCGCATGGATGCGAAGCGGCGTTGGCTGGTCAAGCCGGTTTCAGCTTGAGGGTCCCTAAGTCTCCGTTTCGCAGGCAGATCCGGGGAACTATAGTGCTCCGGCTAGATGCGAAGCATCCCGCCGACGCCACCCATGCATGAGAAATGATCGGCTCCTGAGGATAGGTTGAACAGTGATCGCCATCACTTTGAGCGGGTTCTAAAGGCGTTTTTTAGGGGGTTGAGTGCGCTCGAACACTCTGGTTCTGCGGGGGATGTCACAGCCGATTGATCAGCGAGGCAATACACGCCGCGCCAAAGCCGTTGTCGATATTGACCACCGAGACATTGGGCGAGCAGGTGTTCAGCATCCCCAGCAGCGCGGCCACTCCGCCAAAGGAGGCGCCATAGCCGACGCTTGTGGGAACAGCCAGCACCGGCGCATTCACCAGACCGGCCACCACGGTGGGCAACGCACCCTCCATGCCGGCGCAGACGATCAGCACGCGCGCGGATTGGAGCGATTGCTTTTGCGCCAGCAGGCGGTGAATGCCGGCCACGCCGACGTCGGCGATTAATTCGACCGTATTGCCCATCAGGCGCGCAGTGACTACGGCTTCTTCGGCCACCGGCAAATCGCTGGTGCCGGCACAAACCACGGCGATGGTTCCCTTGCCGGGGATTGCCGGAGCCTGCGTGAGGGTAATGGCGCGGGCGGTTTCGTGGAACTCGGCGCGCGGCTCGACATCGCGAACGGCGCGAAACATGTCGGCAGAGGCGCGGGTGGCCAGCACGTTGCCGCCAGCTTTGGCCATGCGGCTGAAGATCTCAGCCACCTGCGCCACGGTCTTGCCCGCGGCAAAGATCACTTCAGGCATGCCGGTGCGCAGGGCGCGATGATGATCGAGCTTGGCAAACCCAAGGTCCTCAAAGGGCAGATCTTTCAGCCGATCCAGCGCCTGGTCCACGCCGGTGCGGCCCTCGCGTACTTCATTCAGAAGGGCTTCAATCTTTGCGCGATCCATCAGTTGCCTCCGTTGGCGAGGTCTTCATAGGCTCGCGTGGCCTGTTGCATCACCTGCTTCAGGGGCACCGAGAACTGCGTGGCGAGCAGGCGGCAATCCTCGTACTCGGGCGATGCGTTGGCGACCTTGCCGGAGGGCCAGCGGGCAATTTTGATTCCCACCTCGCCCCATGCGATTGCCACTTTGAGAAACTCCCGCTTGAGCGCCACCTTGTTTTCTAGGCGCCAGCGCAGGCCAATGGTAGTAGTCTCGCGGAAGATGAGGTCACGCAGCACAGGCGCCAGATCGGGGCGGCACAGCACAGTCAGTTGCACGCCGGTGCGCCCCTTCTTCATCTGTACTGCCGTGCGATAGACGTCCCACGCCCCGGCCTCCAACAGCCGTTCACTCACGTAGGCCAGCAGCTCCGGAGTGGAATCGTCGATCACCGTTTCGATTACCGCAACCGATTCGGTAGCTGCCTCTTCGGCATCTTCGCCTACCAGCAGGCGCAGCAGATTTGGTTGGCCGGGTGTCTCGCGTCCACCGGCGCCGTATCCCGCAGCCACAATGCGCATGGCAGGAAGCGACGCGTAAGTTACATCCAGCATCCGCAACACCGCCGCACCGGTCGGGGTCACTCGCTCCATGGGCGGGCCGGCCGCATACACCGGCGCAAAACCCAGCAGGGCCAGTGTCGCCGGAGCGGGAACCGGCAGAGTTCCGTGCTGGCACGCGACCGTTCCGCTGCCCACGTTGAGCGGCGAGCAGAGCCAGCGGTCTACGCCGAGCGCCTCAGCCCCTGCCGCCGCGCAGACAATATCGACAATCGTATCGACAGCGCCCACCTCGTGAAAATGCACCTTTTCAATGGGGATGGAATGGATGGCAGCTTCGGCCTCACCCAGCAGTTGGAAGGCGTGAATGGCGCGCTCCTTTACCGACTGAGAAAGCTTGGTTGCGCGAATGATGGCTAGAATTGTCGACAAGGACCGATGCGCGGCATGCGTGTGCGCAAATGGCGTCGTGTGGCTGTGGCTTTCCTGCGCATGGGGCTCATGCGTGTGCTGATCATGGGTATGCGCATGCTCATGCTGCGCGTGGCTTGGCTCGGCAGACGGTGGGGCAGAATCGTGCTCGTGGGTAAGCACGTCCACCTTGGTTCCCGCGATTCCGCCGCGGCTCACCTTGCGCATTTCAAGCCGCGCGCCCACGCCCAGCGCGGCTGCCGTCTCCTCAAGAAGGGCAAAAGGCACACCCGCATCCACCAGGGCGCCCAGCAGCATGTCGCCGCTTATGCCGGAAAAACACTCCAGATAGCCAATTCGCATCGCTTTGTCATTCTAACGTGCCATCTACGCGCCGCGCCGGGCGAGCACTTCCACGGGCAGAATGGCATTCATCGAGCCGGAACGGAAGCCCGAACAATCGAGCGTGATGTATTGGAAGCCGGCCTGCTTGAGAGCCGCGTTGATTTGGTCGAGCATCTCGACGGAGAGTGCGCGCGGCAGTTCGGTGCGCGCGAGTTCAACCCGCGCCAGCTCTCCATGATGGCGGACGCGCAACTCGCGGAAGCCCAGTTGCCGCAGGCTCTCCTCCGCCCTCTCCACCTGTTCCAGCACCTCGCGGGTCACCTTGCGGCCATACTCGACACGCGAGGACAGGCACGGCGCCGCCGGACGATCCCACAACGTGTAACCGGCTGCCTTTGCGAGCGCTCGAACTTCCAGCTTGGTCAGCCCCGCTTCCGCCAAAGGAGCCAGGACTGCATGTTGCTCGGCTGCGCGCTGGCCAGGGCGGAAGTCGCGTGTGTCGTCGGCGTTCATTCCATACGCAATATGGGTAAAGCCCAGAGCCGGGCGCAGCGCTTCCATTGCCGTAAAGAGCTCATCCTTGCAGTGGAAGCAGCGGTTGGCGTCGTTGCGCTGGTACTCGGGCCGGTCAAGCTCTTCAGTTGCGATGATATGCAGAGGCATATCGAGTGACAGCGCAAAGGCGCAGGCTTGCTCCAGGTCGCGGCGGGCCAGGCTGGGCGAGTCGGCCAGTACGGCCAGCATGCGACTGCCCAGCACCCTATGTGCCGTGGCGGCCAGAAATGCGGAGTCCACGCCGCCCGAGTAGGCCACCATCATGCTGCCCAACTGCCTGAGCCGCGCTTCCAGAGCGCTGAGCTTCACATGCATCGCTGAATCGCCGGGCGCAGCGCCTGCTTTCTCCGTTTCAGTGCGCTCGTCCAGCTCGAAGTTCGCCGATTCACCAACTGTCATGGGTCAGATTATAGCGCCACGCCGGCCTCCTGGAGCAGGCAACGAAGGCAGCGACACCGGCATGGCGGTGGGTCGTTGCGCAGCTCCCGTGGCCTCCGGCATGTTTTGTCTGAGGAGGAGACTGTAGCACAGGGCTCTCACCGAGCATGGAACCAAGCGGATCGGTCCGCGCAGCAGGATACTCCACCAGGCTCCCGCGGGATTCTGCAGGCCCATGTTGCACAGGTACGCTTGAAAATGAGCCTCCTTCTTCAGGTAAGCGAGACCACCCCTTCGCCCCTGCATGCCGTTGCCACAGCGAACGTATACGAGAATCTCGTCCATGTTGTGCAGCCGATAGCCGAGCGCCAGCATGCGCGCCCAAAGGTGGTAGTCTTCAAATCCATCACAGGACTCGTAGTTGCCTGCCGCCACCACCGAAGCTTTACGGAAAACGACGGTCATGTGGTTCATGGGGGTTCGCGAGCGGGCAAAGCGCCGCAATGCCGGCCCTGCCGCAGGCAACAGCCGCATGGAGTGAGGCAGTGCGCAGTCTTGTTCAAATTCCGCGATGGCGCAACCCACGACATCCACATCGCGGTTGCTGGCCAGAAAGTTCAATTGCCTTTGAAACCTCTGCGGCACGCAGATGTCGTCCGAGTCCATGCGGGCAACGTATTGACCCCGACACGCGTACAAGCCGGCGCGAAGAGCTGCTCCCAACCCTACATGGAAAGGCAGGGGGACAGATACGATCGGCAAGGTGCTCTGAAATGCTGCAATGGTCGCCTTGAGTGCTTGGCCAAGAGGTCCGTCCTCGACGATAACGACCTCATCGGCCGGGAGAGTCTGCCTGGCAAGACTTTTCAGGCATTGACTGAGAGAGTCAGGAGACTCCTTTGCATAGACCGGCATCAACACGGAAAGGGTCATCGGCATAAGGCCAACTTTCCCCCGCCCGCGGCTCCGCGACGGGCCGATTGCAAAACCTCGGAGTAGAAATCCTGGTATTGGCTCGACATCCGGCGGGTTGAAATCAGGTCCAATGTCACGCCAGACGGCAGGAATTTCTCCTGCCAGCGCTCAGGCTCAAGACCGTCAAAAACCGCACGGATCGATTCCGATCTCGGCTGATCGAAGAGCTGCATCTGTTCTGGGAATATCTGCTGAATGTGCCGGTGGGGTGGAATATCGGTTGCCACAACCCGGATGCCGCACGCACATCCTTCCATGAGCGAATTGGAGAGGCCCTCCGAACTGGAAGCCGAAATGAGCAGGTCGGCGGCCCTCAGAAGCGAAGGAACGTCTCTCCGCTTGCCGAGAAAGACAATGTTAGGCGCGGAGCCGGCAGTCTTCTCGCACTCCGCTCGTTGCGGTCCGTCGCCGGCGAAGACCAGAAACCCGCGCCGGGATAACCCCGAGGCGCGGAATCCGTTCACGATCGCGATGGGATTCTTGAGGCTTCTCAAAACCCCCGTGTGCAGCACAACCACGGCATCGGATGGCCACCCGAGATTCGACCGGAGAGCCCGGATGCTGTTCAAGTCCGGAGCGGGATAGAACTCCCTGAGTTCAACTCCGTTGAGGATGCCCCGTGCTGCGATGCCTGACTGCTTCACCACATCGGCAAGTGGTTGCGAGACCGCATTGACACCGTCGAAATGCCTCAGCGCGGCATACTCGCACACCGCCGCCAAGCTTCCGATGCAACGCCCATAGGCAGACGGGTAGTCCACAAAGAAGTCAGAGTGGACCGTGGAAACCACCGCGCACCTCAGTCCCGCCACTGCAGCCAGGATGTCTGCCCGTAGGCCATGGGGATGAACCAGGTCCGGATCAACCTCCGACACTAGGCGGCGCAACCGCCGCGCGCCAAACAGGAATGATCCAGGGCGCGACAGCTCCATCTGCTTGACCGGAACCCCAAGAGTTTGGAACTCCCCGATGAGGGTGTCGGCCGGCTCGGGAGAAAGCGTGGCAATCACCGCGCGGAATCTGTCCGGGTCGAAGTTGCGGATTACGTTCATGAGCCCGTTGATCGGAGCGCAGCGGCCAAGCGTGGATACAACCGACAACACTGTTTGCGGCAAATTGGGTTCTCCTTTCGCATGCTCCCGATGCGGATGCGATTCAAACATTCGTGGCAACTTGAATTGCAGTCGCATCGCTGCTTAGGCAAGGCAAAACGCCGAGGGCCGGCTGATGCGTGTCACGGACGGCCTCAGCGTGCATTTCATTGGCCCGCAACAGGTTCAGGAGGCGATGCAAAACGTAGGTCAAGGCCATGAAGAAAGAGAGGTATACAACCTGCGAAGTCACGGTGAATATAGACGAGCGCTGTACAAAGAAAATGGATTGAAGAGAGACACAAAGCAGGAACAAGGCGACACGGCTTTGCGCGGATCTCGCCTCCCATCTTCCTAAGAGAAAACCAACTAAACCGCAGCCCAACGCGTAGAGAAGAATGATCCCGCCGCTGAGAAAGAAGATGTCGAGATAGCCGGTCGAACTAAGGCCGTTCCCGGACTCGAACAGCGCGGGTCCGCTTTGCGCGGAAACGTAATCGAGAATGTTGGCGGTTCCAATCGAGCCGATGCCGAGAAGGCGATAGACATGCCGAATGGAGAGAAGCGATCCGAGAATGGTGTGGAGCGGTGGAACAGGCAACTGCCAGGAAAGCGCCGGAATCATGAAGATGACGCCTTGGCTGGTAAAGAACGCTAGGAAGATCGTTTCGATCGCATCGCTGTCGGTGCGCATCATTTCAATCCATTGAAAGGCGAAGCCTGCAGCGGCAAAGCCGATCAGCAGGCGGCCGAGGCGAATGGGTTTGCCCCGAATCGCCGAAGTGTGCCAAAGCGCGACCAGGAGCCACGTTCCAACCTCCATCCTCCGCCCAAAGAGAATGCCGCACAGCGCATAGCAAGTGACGGCAACCACCATCAATCGGCTGTACTTCTTCTGGTCAAGGATGACAGCCAGAGCAAAGAGGGCTGGACACAGGTATCCGAGCAGCGGCAACAGGCTGAAGGAGGATTCGGCCTGGTTCACATAAAGCGCGTAATATCCGCCCTCGGCGAAGGCGACAAATCGCTTTTCCGCGAGCAGGGGAAGCAGGATGGCGACGACGATGAAGGCGAAGGCGAAACTCCTCTCGCAGTAAAGCCTGGCTTGGTGGCTTAATGGCTTCAGATTCAGGGAGGTGGGACTGAAAAAGAGAAAGTAGCCGCCATAAAGGCTGGCGATGCCGATCGTCCAGAACGCCAGCAGATGGTAGAGATCTTCCCCGCGTGGGGCGGCCATCTGGCCGAAGAGCAACGTGTACATCTCGTCGTCCCCGGTCACAAGGGCAATCAGTGGCCTGGGAGCTACCCAAAGAATCGTCCCGACAAAGAACAGGCCGATCAGGCTGGTCAGTCCGCCTGGAGTTTTGTGAATGGCAAATGCGATGGTTGCCAGAACCGCGAACAGCAGAATTGCGCAGGCGTTGGAACTGAGGAAAGCTCCCACTGCGTCGAGCACGGCCAGCAGGAGTGCAATCGAGACGAGCGTTGCGCCCGCAAGCCGTTGGGCGAGTGTACCGGGTGAGACAAGCTGTGAGGGCAGGGCAGTCATCCTGGCTGGCCTCCACTTGCGGCCAGCGGGCTCAGGGCCAGATATCCGCGGCGCGCGCGGGTAAAGATCGTCAATGCCGAAGGCAAGCCGAAGCCCGCGGTTACGGCCAGATAGGTGAATGTGACGCCCGCGTTTCCCCATCTTGGAGCTGCGATGACGGCAAGAGTCAAGGTGAAGGAGGCAACCGCTAACGACTGGATGAAATAGGGCTCCCGCTTGAAGGAACGGAGCAGCGTCGCCAGGCTCTGCACCACGCAGTTGGCTCCGGCGGCCAGGATCAGCACCGCAAACAGCTGCGGCGAAACCATCCGCGCCGCGAGGGCTGGAGCGACATGGGCAACCAGCGCCACCGCTACGTCAGCGGCCAGCGCAATGACGGCAAAGACGGCAAGGGCCTGGCCCAGAGTGCGAAGAAACAGCCGGTCAAGCTCGTGGAACTCGCCTTGCGCAATGAGACGGCCGAAGGGAGTCGCCTTGGTCGTGATCCAGGGCAGCACCAGGGACGTCATGTAGCCGGTGATGCTCAGCGACATGCCCATCTTTCCCGCCTCGGACGCGCCGCGCAACGCAAAGAGAATGGGGATGAAGATCTGGGCGGTGAAGTACGAACACATCCAACTGACGCCGATGCGCCATTGGAAAGGCCAGACCTCGCGGTTCCACTCGATGGCAGCCTCGCGTGCGGGATGGCGCAGGAGTCCGGCAAGCAGGCGCCGGCGCGTAGCCAGGAAGAGAAGACCGGTTGCAACCTGGCCGGCAAGCGCCAACGCCGGCGCGTAGAGCCCGCGATGGAGCAGCATCGCGGCCCAGGCAACCACAACCGTGACGATCGCCTGGCGCAGCCGCATGGCGGCCACGGCGCGAATCTGCCCGCACCCTTCAAGAAAGGAGTAGAAGGGGGTGCACCAGAGCCCTGCCATGGACACAGCCACTGCAAGCAGCCACGGGCCGAGCCAGGCGATCTGCACCGCCGGCGCGGCTTGATGGCGGGCAAAGAAGACTGTCCCCAACGGGGCCAGCAACAGGCCCATGGCGACTGTCGCCACCATATACCAGCGCCGGCTCAATTGCAGCGCCGATGCCAGCCGTGCATGGGCAACCGCATCGCCGCTCACGGTGCCGTCCGTTTTGATGTCAAGATGCACGCATTCGTGGGCGGCCAATTGCTGGATCACAAACGAGAAGCCCATCTCGAAGACCGTCTGCAACGAGACGAGGCTGAGCAAAGTGTAGTAGTAGCCCTGCTCGACGGAGTTGAGGAAGCGCACGATCAGCAGGACCGTTCCGGTGCTTCCTGCAATGGCCACCAACCGCGCCAGAAAGACGTAGGCGACGGGGCGATCCAGCCCCAATGCCGTCCTCATGCTCATAGCTCGGCTCCGGCCAGAGTGTCTTCCAGAGCAGCAGTAAACGAGCCGGAACGGCGGCGGTGGATTAGGAACAGTGAAATCGTCTCCACCACGAACGCCATAAGCAATCCAAATGGCAAGGCTGCCAGCAGGGATCCCAACACAATCCACAAGCGGTAAGGGGAACTGGGGCGGTCGGGAACAGTGGCAGGATCGACGATCTGCACCTGCGCTCCCTGGCGCGCTTCGTCCACACGCGCCCCCTCGTACTGGTGGGTCAGCAGTTCCAAAAGCATTTCGCGATACTTCACCTCGCGCAGGGCGTTTGTGTATTCGACGCCCGCTTCAACGGCCTGGCCCTTTGGCATCACCAGGTCGCCTCCCTTGCGCTCGTTGGCAAGGTCCATCCCTGCCAATTGGCCTTCGAGGCTTGATAGTTCCTGTTGGGTTCGAACCAGGTCCGGATTTTGATCGGTGGCAAACTCGCGCATTGCCTGAATTTCCATCTGCTTGGTGGCAACCTGGGCGCGAAGCAGGGCGGCAGATGCAATCATGGCTCGCTCCTGGGCCTCGATTTCGATGACCCCGGTGCGCTGCTGGGTCTGCTTCATCTCCTCTTCGGCTCGGGCCATGGCATCGTGCGCATCTTGCAGTTGCCGTTCAAAGAACAGCCTGCGCTGCGATGCCTCGGTGACCGCAAGGGTGGCAGAGAAGCGCTTGTACTCTTCTACCCAGCCATTTGCCAGATCCGCGGCCCGGCGCGGATCCGTGTCGGTCACGGAAAGACGGATCAATCCATCCTTCACGCCGTTATCCACGGTGGTGGCTTTGTCCCACCGCTTGCGCGCGCTGGATAGATATTTGCGACGATAAAGCGCCTGCAGATGAAAGCGCGCCACCATTGCGTCTTCAACCGATTCGCTCTTCAAAAGGGCGACCTGCAGGTCATTGGGATTCTTGATGCCCAACCCGCCTGCGCCCAGTGAAGCCATGGCGCCCAGGCTACCCAGTTGCGCCATCATCGCCGGCCCCGATGGACCGCTCTGCTGCGGCGGCATGAGGACAGCCTTCGCTGTGTAGAGGTTGGGCAGGTAGAAGGCGGTGGAAAGCGAAAGCAGGATCGCGGCCACCGCCGACGTCGACACCAGTTTTCCGTGCCGGGCCGCTAGGCGCAGCAGGGTATGCATGGAGCTGCTTGAATTTTGAGCGGGCGATGCCGCGGGAGTGGGAACATCTGTGGGCACGTGGGCCTTCCTAACGGAATGAGTTGAGTTCCTCTGTGCGCTACGTGCCATACTCCCGGCTTCGCACCGCAGGTCTTAGAACTGCGCCCAGCCTAACCCTGGAAGATTGGGACGCGAACAGCGAAGGAGCGAAAGAAATCGGCTGCTGACGATTATGGGAAAAGACTCATGAATCTGTCCGGTTTTGAAACAGTGCTCGTTGTTGCCGGCGATTTCCCGTTTAACCATCGCCGCGGATGGGGCAACAATGGGGCACCTATGAGAAACCATTCATCTGTCCGCCCAAACTTTTGCTATCGTGCGTCTTTGTGTTTCGCTCTCGCGGCTGCATTCGCTCTCTCCGTGCCGCTCCTCCACGCACAGTGCTCCGATGACGATTCCGATTCGCTCGGATGTACGGTTCCAGCGCAACAGTCAACCCCGTCCGAGCCAGGGGAATCTCCCGCGGTGCTGACTCTTGCCCAGCAACAGAAGCAGACCCCTCCCAAGGCGGACCGCTCGACGGAGGCCTCGGCCAGCAACAGTCTCTCCGCGGGCTCAAGTTACACCGAAGGCGAGTTGGGGCCAGTAAGCGGCCTGCGTGGCAGTGCGCGCTTGACACTTGAGCCGCTTTCGGAGTTTCAACGCTTCGTGGCCGCATCGACCGGCGAGAAGCTACCTGTGTTCGGTGCGAGCCTCTTCGGTTCGCATCCGGCTTCGTTTGGTCCGATCGATCACGGGCCCGCACCCGAGCATTTGATTGTCGGTGCGGAGGATCAGTTGCGTATCCGCATCTGGGGCCAGGTCAATTTCAGCGCTAACCTGCGCGTGAGCCGGGAGGGGGAAATCTTTCTGCCCAAGATCGGCGCCGTGCATGTGGCTGGACTGCCGTTTTCTGAGGTTTCCGGCCATCTGCGCGAAGCCATAGAACGGGTCTATCGGAACTTTGACCTGAGCGTCGATATGGGTGAGATCCACTCGATCCAGGTGTATGTGGCCGGCATGGCGCGGCAGCCGGGAGAGTACACCGTCAGCGCCCTGAGCACGCTGGTCGACGCAGTCTTCGCCAGCGGCGGTCCCTCGGGAACGGGTTCCATGCGTCACGTCGAGCTGAAGCGGAACGGGAAGGTAATTACGGATTTCGATCTTTATGCCTTGCTGGTGAAGGGTGACAAGACCGGGGATGTGGAACTTCAGCCTGGGGACGTGCTCTACATTCCGGCGGCGGGCTCGCAGGTTGCGCTCCTGGGAAGCGTGCGCAGGGCTGCCATCTTCGAGTTACGCGGCCAGGAGACGATCGGGGGCATGCTCGACGCGGCCGGCGGCAGGACAGCCACGGCCTCCGGCGCGCGGTTGTCCGTGGAGCGCATTGAGGATCACGCTCATCGCCGCGCCTTCCAACTGGCGGCCGATGCAGCGGGCTTGGCGACGATTCTCACAGACGGCGACATTGTGCGCATCGATCCGATTATTTCCAGTTTTCGCGAGACGGTCACACTGCGGGGATCGGTGGCCAATCCGGGTCGCTTCCGGTGGCATGCAGGGATGCATCTGAGCGAGTTGATGCCGGATCGAGACTCGCTGGTTACGCGCAACTACTGGTGGCGGCGCACACAACTTGGCCTGCCTGCTCCAGAGCTCGAAACTCCTTCCAACGCCGAAGGCTTGACGGCGAATCCGGAGGCCGTCTCAAGAGGCTTGACGGCGAAGCCGGAGGCCGTCTCAAGCCCGGGAGCACAAACGGATTGGAACTATGCTGTCGTCGAACGTTTGGATGCGTCCACCATGACCACATCGCTGATTTCTTTCGACCTGGGGAAGCTTGTGCTGGAGCATGACCTATCACAGGATCTGGAGCTGCAGCCGGGAGACGTGGTAACGATCTTTTCTCAGGACGACATCCGCGTCCCGATCGATCAGCAGACCAAATATGTACGCCTGGGAGGCGAGGTGGGCCATGCCGGCGTTTATAGCGTTGCTCCTGGAGAGACCTTGCGCTCCCTGGTCATCCGTGCCGGCGGCTTGACCGGCAAAGCCTATCTTTACGGTTCGAGTTTCACGCGCAAGAGCACTCGCGAACTGGAACAACTCCGCTACAACGAGTATATCGACAAACTCGAGCACGAGATGGAACGCAATTCGATCCCGTTCGCGGGCGAGGCAAGCTCAGGCATCCAGCCGGGCAATGCTCAGGGTCAAGTTGCCTCCATCAATCGCGATCTGATCAAGCGGCTTCGTCGGTTGCGGCCCTCAGGAAGGATCGTGCTCGACCTTCTTCCTCATAGCAGCGGCGCGGGCGCATTGCCCGCTTTGGCCCTCGAGGACGGCGACGAACTGTTTGTTCCCTCAACTCCCGCAACTGTGGAGGTGATCGGCGCCGTGATGAACCAGAATGCATTCTTGTACCGCGTGAATGCGCGCGCTGGCGACTATCTTAGCCTTGCAGGCGGCCCAAGCCGCGAGGCAGACCGTGGACATGCATACATTTTGCGGGCAGACGGGTCTGTGACCAGCCATGACGCCGGGCAGGCGGTTTTTGCTTCCGGCTTTGACAGTCTTCGCCTTTACCCGGGCGACAGCGTCATTGTTCCGGAAAAGAGCGTTCATCCAAGAACCATACGCGAGATGATGGACTGGACCCAGATGGTTTCCCAGTTCGCGATGGGCACCGCGGCAGTGGACGTCATGAGATAGACCTTCCGGTGTAGCTGGCAGACGGAAAACCGGAATCAAGCGGGCAAGCTATCTTCACTTTGGCGCGGGTTCCCGGCGTACCGCCGGAGAAGAGCATCTTGCTTCCAAATCCGCGATGCGCAAGAGACTTCCTGCGCGCTTATTAGAGGACATTCACAAGAGGCGGCTCTCCGACGATCGAAGTTGGTGGGCGAAGGGCATGAGCCCCGTCCGCCACGGCGGATGGGCGGGCATCCCTGTCATCGAGCGCGGTCGTTCGGCATTGATGATGCAGGTTGCGGGGTTCGATTACGGGAATCGTTCCATTCATGTTTGAGGCGTTTTCTATTTGTTCTTTGCGCGGGCCCAATCCACACCGATGAAGGCGAAGATACCTGAGAAGCCATCTTTGCGCATGTTTGCTGGAGTTTCAGTGCAGCTCACTTGACTCTTGGTCAGCCGTTTGAGCGGTTTGCTCAGGGCGACCTTCACCCATGTTTTGATCTTCAACCCTGCTTTCGAGGTCCGGTTTTATGCAGTTGCCCAATCGCGCACCGGAGTCGCGCCCAGTCACCACGCCAAGATTTCCTGTGCCAGGGTCTTTGCTTTCCGGCCATGGCTTGGTCACTCGTCACGAACGCATGGAATCGCCAACTGCAAGCGGATGGAGCCTATCGCGCCGCAAGCGGCTGCTCGATGTTGCGGTGGCACTGGCGGCTTTGCTGGTTTGTGCGATTCCGATGCTTGTGATCGCTCTTTGCGTGCGCCTTTCCTCGCCGGGCCCCGCACTGTTTGTTCAGCATCGCGTTGGCCGTGGAGGCCGGCTCTTCGCGATTTACAAGTTCCGCAGCATGGCTGTCAGCGCCGGGAATAGTACCGGTCCCGGGCTCACCAGGGAGGGAGATGCCCGCGTCACCGCCTTGGGACGCTGGATGCGCCGGCTCAAACTCGATGAACTTCCGCAGTTCTTCAACATTCTGAAAGGCGAAATGAGCCTTGTTGGCCCACGGCCAAAGCTGCCCCAGTATGCGGCCATCGTGAACATGCCTTACCGTCCCGGCATTACCGGCGCGGCGACACTGGCTTTTCGCCGCGAGGAGGAGATTCTCGGCGGCATTCATCCCAGTCAATTGGATGCTTTTTATCAGAGGCGAATCAAGCCCCTGAAAGCGCGGATCGATGTTCGGTATATGTGTCGAGCCACGTTTTGGAGCGACCTCCAGTTGATTACCGCCACGTTCTTGGCTTGTTTTGCGTCTTCACACGTTTTGGGAGCGTTCCACAACAGTGCTGCGCCGGATGTGGCAATTCATGGACGGTTGGTTGACAGCCGTGAGACGAAGGCCTTTGAGATGACAGGCTAAGGCTGCTCTTTGACCTGGAAGCGGAGTTCAAAAGCAGTGTTTGCGAGTTCTCCACGTTTGTCCCCAGTGGCCGCTCTCCTTGGCGAGGTGGCTTGAGTCTCTCCCGGCCCGGATTACGGCAGGTGACTGGCTGATCCATATTCGACGCGAGCGCGCTTTTCCTGAATGCCTGGTTTTTGGGTTCCCAAAGTTGTAAAGTTGCGCTCTATTGCGCAGGAGGCCGGTTGCGCTTACGGGTATAATCCAGACGCGATGAAGGATAAGAGGCGTGGCTGGCTTTGCCGACAGGCGACTTCAGAGATGGCTTGGATTGACTATAAGTTACCGGAAGCCAACCGTGCCCACCCGGTGTGGACCTCATGAGCGATTATCTGGATAGGCCTGGCGCCTTGACGCGACTTTTCCGAACCCTGGTTATCCTGGTGACCGCGTTTCTGGCTGCTCAGTTAATCAGCCTTTTTCTCAGTTGGCCCAAGCAGGTCCTGTTGGGGAGCGTCACCATTCTTTTGGGTTTGTTTGCCAACCGGCTCTCGAAGGGCCGCGTGGTGACCCTGGCTCTGGTGCTGATCTCCATGACCGCAACCTTCCGTTACGGTTGGTGGCGGGTTCACACGCTGGTGGACTTCTTTTCCGATGAGTCCAACCACCGCATGGGGATGGATGCAGCTTTCATGCTCCTCCTCATATCGGCCGAGGCGTACACCATCGTGATCATGGTCCTGGGGTACATGCAGACGGTGTGGCCCCTGCAACGGATGCCGTTGCCGATGCCGGCCGACGTCGCTCTTTGGCCCCATGTGGACGTGCTGATCCCTACTTACAATGAGCCGCTGGCCCTGGTTCGCTACACGGCGCTTGCCGCCAATAATATTGACTACCCTCCCGAGAAGCTGCATATCTATATTCTTGACGACGGCACTCGCCAGGAATTCAAGGACTTCGCGCGCGAGGCGGGCGTCGGTTACATCACGCGCCTGGAACACAATCATGCGAAAGCCGGGAATATCAACCACGCGCTGACGACCATGGGGTCGCCGTACGTGGCCATCTTCGATTGCGACCACGTCCCCACACGCAGTTTTCTGCAAATGACGCTTGGCTGGATGCTGGCTGACCCCCGTCTGGCCATGGTGCAGACGCCGCACCATTTTTATTCGCCCGACCCGTTTGAGCGCAACCTGCTGCAATACAAGACCATCCCCAATGAGGCGGAGCTGTTTTACGGGATTGTGCAGGATGGCAACGACTTGTGGAATGCTACCTTCTTCTGCGGTTCGTGCGCGCTGTTGCGCCGCTCCGCCCTGGATGACGTGGGCGGCATTGCGGTCGAGACCGTGACCGAGGATGCGCACACTTCGCTGCGCATGCAGAAGCGCGGATACAACACCGCGTACATCAACATTCCGCAGGCAGCCGGCCTCGCCACTGAGACGCTGGCAGCCCATGTGGGACAGCGCATCCGCTGGGCGCGGGGCATGATCCAGATCTTCCGGACCGACAATCCGATGTTTGGCGGAAAGCTGAAGTTCTCGCAGCGTCTTTGCTATTTCAACGCGATGGCGCACTTTCTTTATGCGGTGCCGCGGCTGGTGTTTCTGCTGGCGCCGCTGGTTTACCTGCTGCTGGGAAGAACGATCATTCCCGGCTACTGGGTTGCGATTCTTGCCTACGCTCTTCCCCACCTCATTCTGGCCAGCCTGACCAATTCGCGGATCCAAGGCCGGCATCGCCACTCGTTCTGGAATGAGATCTATGAGGCTGTCCTGGCGCCCTACATCCTGGCTCCAACGCTGCTGGCGTTCATCAATCCGAAATTAGGAAAGTTCAATGTGACCGACAAGGGGAGCACGCTGAGCGCGACCCGCTTCGATCGCCGGATCGCAACGCCGACGCGATGGCTGTTGTTTCTCAACTTCCTCGGCGTGCTCGCGGTGCCGTACCGGCTGCTGATTGCCGATCCCGAGCATCCGGGCGCCATCATCATGAACCTGGTCTGGGTGATCTTCAATATTGTGATTTTGGGCGTTGCAGCCGCCGTGGCGCACGAGCAGAAGCAAAGGCGCGAATCCGTGCGCATTGAGGCGCGCATCCAGGTGGTGCTTGGCTTGCCGGATGGCAGGCCGGTGGACGGCATGACCAAAGATATGTCGGTTGGCGGTGCATCGATTCGAGTACCCCCGGAGGCGAGGTTTACGCTCGGCGAGAAGCTGAAACTGGCGTTCCCGGAGATTGCCGGCGATGAGAATGCGACACTCAATGCGGAGGTCGCGGGGTTAGGGAGCGGCGAAGTTCGTCTTGCCTTTCAGTTGGCCACGATTCCCGAGCAGGAGACACTCACCCGGGCACTCTATTCGCGAGCGGATGCGTGGATCGGATCCCTCGAAAACAAGGAGTTGGATCGCCCGCTGGTGAGTCTTGGCCGCGTGATCAGGCTTTCCGGTCACGGGCTCTACGAGGTTTTGAGAAGTATCTTCCCCGAACGGTCAGCGAAGGCCAAGGCTCAGGCGTTGACATTGATTCTGCTGGCGTTGGGGTTGGGCATGAGTGGCCGGGCCTTCGGCTTCGGTGTGTCGCCGACGGTGGGGGGCGCCCGAAGTGGAGGGTTCAGTCAAGCCGTGCCTGCTACAGGGCCAAGCGCTCCCGACTCCGCTACTCCGGGTGCGGGCGCTGCCGAAGGCAGTGGACAGGAAGTTCCTGTTTTGAGCGCAGAGAGCGAGTTGCAAGTTCTCAGTTTGACAGACATCGGGGTCGCTAATTCGATCGAGATGCGGGGCCCTCACTCCTATTATTCTGTCCATTTCACGCTGTCTCATGCACTTGTGCCGCGGCACGCCACGCTCCATCTGACTTACTGGATCGACCCGAGCCTGGATCCTCATGCGGCGTCGCTTCGCATCAGTCTTAACGGGACGACGATTGCTACATTGCTGCCCCCGCTTGCTTCGGACGAGAGAAATGGTTTCATGAACAGCGTGATCGCGGTTCCGGATACGCTGCTGGTGCGCAGCAACAGTTTTACTTTCGAGTTCACCGGAAGTGGAGTGATGCAGCAGGAAGCGCAGGCCAGGCAGCATGTGCTTTGCCGCATCAGCCAAGCTTCCACGCTCGATGTAGGTGGCGACCGTCTTCGCCTGGGAAACGATCTCAGCCGGCTTCCGCTGCCGATATTCGACACCGAGTTGGAAACCGCGACCACGGTTCCGTTTGTCTTTCTCTCCAAACCAAGCCCAAAGATGCTCCAGGCGGCCGGGACTGTAGCCTCGTGGCTCGGTTTGCTTGAGAACTCGAAACCGGTCCGCTTTTCTGTTGCTCGGGGCCAGATTCCATCCGGCAACGCAATCCTCTTCTCCAGTGACCGATCGGCGCTTCCCGCGCCGCTTTTGCTTCCGCCAGGCTCAGGCCCGTTGCTTGCGTTGAGAAGCAATCCCGGGGACCCCTATGGGAGCATCCTGGTCATCGCGGGCGACGACGAGGACCAGCTTCTGGCAGTTGCGCGAACGCTCTCGCTGACTCGGAGCGCTACGCCTGCAACCCCTGCGCGGGGACTTCCCTTGAGTGGGGATACGCAACAAATCCCGGATCTTGTATTGCCAACGCCGAGGGTTCAGGACGACGCGCCCAGGTGGTTGCAGGCCGGGAAGGTTAACGCTTTGGCAAGCTGCCAGGTGAAAGATACTTTGCAGACGGACGGCTCATCTCCCGTTCCTGTCTACTTTCACGTTCCGCCTGACTTGTACTATGGCGAGAAAGAGAACCTCAAGCTCCGTGTCAACTACCGGTATGACGCACGGCCGATTGCGGCAGGGTCGGCATTGCGTGTCTTCGTCAACGGCAATTTGGTCAGTGAAGCACCGCTCTTGCCCGGCGCGGGCTTTCAGGATCGGCAGCGCCTTATTCTGCTTCCAGTCAGCGATATCCGCCCGTTCGGGAACACAATCCTATTCCGTTTTGACTTTATTCCCGTGGACCGGGAGGCACAGAACACAGGCGCCGTGGTCCTGAGCGGCGAAGTTCTCTGCAACTCCACACTTGATCTGCAGGGTTTGTCATTGTGGAAGCAAATGCCGAATCTCGAGATCTTCGCCAACGCGGGTTTCCCGTTCACCCGGGATGCGGATTTATCTGAGACCACTGTGGTTCTTCCAGCAGAGCCCACGGCCGCTGAGATTGCTCTTTACCTTCATCTGATGGGTCACTTTGGGGCACAGACCGGTTATCCTGCCCTTCGCGTCTCGGTGGCCGGGCCGAGCACAGTGATCAGTCCGGCGCGCGATTACCTTATCCTGGGCACGGTCGCTGACCAGCCGGCTTTCAACTCGCTCGACCCGTTACTCCCGGTGACGATGGATTCAAACGGGGTCCACAGCACGCCGCTGCGTGGTTATGCCACCCTGGTTTCGTCCATTAAAGGGGCAACCTTGCCGTGGTGGTCCAGGCTGTTCGGAGGCCTTGCCGCTGAGCGCTTGCCCTCCAACGACGGTGGGATCCCCGACGCCTTGGTCGAGGAGATTGGCTCGCCGTCCTCTCCTGACCGCTCCATTGTGGTGATCGTTCTCAAGCAGGACGCATCCGCGGATCCTTTTGCAGAGGTGCTTCTTGATCGATCTCAATCGGGAGACATTGCCGGCTCGGCAAGCCTGCTGCGCAACGGAAGATTCGACTCCTACGCGATCGATGGCGGAGCTTATTACGTCGGAACGATTTCGTGGTATGCCGTAATGCGTATCTGGCTTACCCAGTATTCTCTGCCTCTGTTGTTCGTCGTCACCGTGCTCAGCTTTCTTTTGGCAACCTGGGCGCGCGGTTGGCTGGCCAGACAGGCAAGCGAACGGCTGCGATTGGCCAAAGCACTCGAAGTTGTCGACATCTCCGAAGATTCCGATGGGCCTTTGTAAATCAGTCCTGCTGCGCTTGTCACGATTGGCTTCGGCATGGGGGACGCGAGCGAATCGCGTCACGCAGCGCGCTGTATTCTAGATGTTGGATTCCACCTCACAATCTGACCGTCCGGCGCCGGGCGCGTGGGCCGCGGCTGCCGTGGTTCTGTGCGGGGTGTGCGCTTTTCTTGAGCTTTACTGCACACAGCCATTGTTGCCTCTGCTGACACGCCTCTTTCATGCATCGAAGACCGGCGCTGGGATGACGGTCTCGGCGGCTACGCTGGGTGTTGCCCTTTCGGCCCCGGTCTTCGGTGCCTTTGCGGAGCGCCTGTCGCGCAAGCGGGTCATTGTCACTTCGCTTGTCGGCATCGCTCTGCCTACGCTCCTGGCCGCTACGTCCACATCCCTGGGGCAGCTCATCTTCTGGCGGTTCTTGCAGGGCGTTATGGTGCCCGGCGTCATTGCCGTGGTGGTTACCTATATTGGCGAGGAATGGCCGCCGGACCGCGTGGCTCTCATCATGAGCTTCTATGTCAGCGGCACCGCGTTGGGCGGGTTCATCGGGAGGGTTTCGAGCGGCATGCTCGCCGAGTGGTTCAGTTGGCGCGTGAGCTTTCTGGCGCTGGGCATGGCGGCATTGGCAGGGGCTGGGGCTGTAGCCGCATGGCTGCCCCGCGGACGGCCGCGCGAACCCGCCGAGGCGGTGTGTCACTCAACAGCCTCATGGCGATGCGCATCTTCCTTTCGTCAGATGCAAGGTCTGTTGCGCAGTCGAAAGCTCATTGCGACCCTTGCCGTCGGCTTCAACGTGCTTTTTTCGCTGGTGGGCGTCTTTACATGGATCACCTTCCACCTGAGCGCTGCGCCGTTTCTGCTCTCGACCGCCGCTTTGAGCTCATTGTTTTTTGTTTACCTGATCGGCCTTGTTGTGACGCCGGCGGCGGGATTTCTCATCACCAGGGTTGGCCTCCGCGCAGGCATTGCCGGCGCAATCTGCTGCTCCATCGTCGGTGTGTTGCTTACCCTGGCGCCGTCACTTCCGGTGGTCATTCTCGGGCTCACCCTGCTTTCCAGCGGCGTTTTCATCGCCCAGACCGCGTCGCAGAGCCACCTCCGCGTGGCCGCGCCGGCGGGGGCGCGCGTGACTGCGGCAGGGCTTTACCTCACCTGCTACTACATGGGCGGAACAGCCGCCGGCGTGGCGCCGGGAGCCTTTTGGGCGCTGGGAAAATGGCCCGCCTGCGTTGCCTTCATCGTGGTCATGCAGGCATTGGCTCTGACAATTGCTCTTATCGGCTGGCGAACGCCCAAGGCCGCTTAACTCCGCCATGCCAGAATCCATGAACCCGAACGGCGGGAAATGGAATCTAAATGGACATGCCGGTTTCACAGGCCCCCGTGGAACGCATTCCCCCGCTCGAGGAGCACTGAGAGGCAAGGGTTTGCAGGGTTGGGATTCGATTCCCCGAAAGTGAGCGCCACCCCGAAGAGTTATTTGCTCTGCGTCTCCCCGAGAGTCCCGAGACTGGTACTCCAATAGCGCCTTTTATTTTTCGCCTCGGAACAAGCGTCAAAAGGAGAAGTTTTTTTGGAAGAGTTGGAAGCCCCATTGCCGGCCCTAAACGGCACAGCAGCAAAGCCCATAGAACAGTCTAGCCTGCAATCTGCCCAGAATGCGGCCTGGAAGCCGCGGGTGAACCCCTGGCTGATCGCGATGACCGTGGCCCTGGCAGCCTTTATGGAGGTGCTGGACACCTCGATCGCCAACGTGGCGCTGCCCCACATCGCCGGCTCGCTGGGAGCCAGCATCAATGAGGGCACTTGGGTTCTGACCAGCTATCTGGTGGCTAATGCCATCGTGCTGCCCATGGGCGGATATATTTCCACCGTCATGGGGCGGCGCAACTTTTTTGTGCTCTGCATCGTGATCTTCACGGTGGCGAGCTTTCTTTGCGGCGCCGCGCCTTCATTGCCGATTCTCCTTATCTGCCGCATCCTTCAAGGGATGGGCGGCGGCGGCATGCAGCCCATGGCGCAGGCCATCATGGCCGATTCGTTTGAGCCGCAAAAGCGCGGGCAGGCTTTCGCCCTCTACGGCCTGGTTGCGGTGTTGGCGCCCTCCATCGGGCCCACCCTGGGAGGATGGATTACCGACAATTTCTCCTGGCGGTGGATCTTCTTTATCAATATCCCTGTTGGCATTCTGGCCTTCTACCTGGTCACCCGGCTGGTGGACGATCCGCCCTGGATCAAGGCGGACCGCTCACAGCTTCGCCGCATGGATTATCTTGGCTTCGGCTTCCTCGTTCTTGCCATGGGCGGGTTGCAGATCATGCTCGACAAGGGTGAGGAGAACGACTGGTTTCAATCCCCCTTTATCTGCCTCTTCGCAGTCCTGTTTGTCGGGGGCATGATCGGCCTGGTTGTTTGGGAGTGGCAGCACAAGAACCCGCTCATTAATCTCAAGCTCTTCCGCTACAAGAATTTCGCCATCTGTTGCCTGCTGATGATGCTGGTAGGCGGCGTGCTGAACGCGAGCACCGTAATGATGCCCCAGTTCATGCAGCAGTTGCTGGGCTGGACGGCGACCACCGCCGGCCTTGCGCTTACCGGAGGAGGCTTTACGCTGGTCTTTGTGATGCCGCTGGCCGGTTACGCCACCGGAAAGGTGGCCGCGCGCTGGCTGGCCGTTCTCGGCTTCACGCTCTTCGTTTTTACCTACCGCTACGCGGCATTCTTGACGACCCTCGACATGACATTCAGCGCCGCGTCGTGGCTGCGCGTCATCCAGATGGTGCCCCTGCCGTTCTGCTTCATCTCGATCACTACGGCCGCCTACGTGGGCATGCCCAGAGAGCAGAGCAATCAGGTGGCCGGGCTTATCAACTTTGTGAGAAACATCGGCGGCAGCATCCTCATCGCCATTACCAACTCCCAGGTCACCTCCCGTGCCACCTGGCACCAGCAACACCTGCAAAACACCATGACGTCGGCCAGCCAGGCCTTCCAGCAGCAGTCCCAGGCGATGACCGGATTCTTCGCTGGCCACTTTGGCGCCTCCAATGGCGCAGCGCTCGCCGCCGGCTCCATCTACAACCAGCTCAATATGCAGGCGCAGGCGCAGGGCTACCAGGACGTATATATGGAGCTGTCGTGGATGTCCGTGGGGCTCATCGCGCTGGCTTTTCTGCTCAGTGGGAACAAGCCTGGCTCAGGTGCTGGCGCGGCGGCGATGCATTGATCCAGAAGCAAAAAAGCCGCAAAGGCGCGCTTCCCGTCGAAATCCGAGCCAGGCAGCTTGCGGAAAAACTCAACTCCGGCACGAAATGCGAAAGGACACGACTTTAGTCGTGCCGCAAGCACAATAAAGTCAACCGGGCTTTACAGGCTGCGGAAAAGCTCGTCCGGGCGGTAGGCCGGGGATTTATCCCCAGCATAAAGCCCATAAAATCAATGGGCCTTTAGGTCCTGAGGTTTGCTTTTCAGGCTTTTCTGACAAAATCAGGGCTTTTTCCGCAGCCCCGGTGGGTCTTTGATCTGCCGGTCTGACCCCAATCAAGGCCCTCTTCCGCCGCCTGCAAGACCCTCCGCACCCGAAAAGGTCCCCATGAACCCGTCCACCGCCCTGCCAAACGAACATCGGTGGAAATATACTGAAGTATATACTTGACAAAGAAAGTCAACTGGGATGATAGTTAAATGTACACTTGACTATAACCTTTGGAGGTCTCACAATGGCAGAACCAACCGTTATTCACAGCACGTTCGTCCTGGAGCGCAGCTTCCCCGTTCCCCCTGAGCGCGTCTTTACCGCTTTTGCTGACCCAGCTAAAAAGCGCCGCTGGATTGCGCCGGGCGGAACCAGCACGGTGGAACACTATGAGCTGGACTTCCGCGCAGGGGGAAAGGAAAAGGTCATTTCGAAACTGGGGCCGGGCACACCTGTCTCCGGGCTGATCTGCACCAGCGACACCACCTATGAGGTGATTGTCCCGAACCGGCGGATTGTCTTTGCCGGCACCATGAGCCTCAGCGGAAACGTCTTCTCGGCGTCTCTCGGGACTGTCGAGCTGTTGCCCACTGCGACAGCCACCGATCTGATCTTTACGTTTCAGTCGGCCTTCTTCGAAGGTGCTGACGGGCCCGCGATGCGCGAGGCCGGGTGGCGCTCGCTTCTGGACAACCTCGCGGCCGAACTGGCCCGTTAGCCGCAGAGCGGATGGGACGCTGAGCCATGCAGAGAGAGAAGCCCGATATCGACCGAATCTTTCGCGCCCTGGGCGACCCCACCCGCAGGGCGATGATGGAGAAGCTCAGCGATGGGCCCGTGTCGGTCTCGCGGCTCGCGGAGCCATTCGGCATCACGCTGGCCGCAGTGGTTCAACACTTGCAGGTGCTGGAGGAGTGCGGCCTGGTGCAGACGGAAAAGCATGGCCGGGTCCGTACCTGCCGTATCCAGCCCGCCGGTCTGCAAGTCGCGGCCCAGTGGATCGCCGACCGCAAATCGCTCTGGGAACTTCGGCTGGACACGTTAGGCGAGGTGCTGGCAGAAGCGGAGGAGCGTTCCGCAGAGAACTCGGAACCGGAGTGGCTTGGCTGAGGTGGGCATTGAAAGCTACCGGGAAGCGTCGGGAAGCTGGAAGCTGACGCCGGCTTCCTGGTTTGCCTTTGCCGTGGCCTCCAGGTCGAGCTGATCGACGCGGATCGACCGACCCTGCTGATCCTGCACGTAGAGTGTGGTGGGCGTGAGGACGAAGTTGTGAATCTGTTCAGCGGGGCGACCGTCCTTATAGACCAGGGTGACGGCGTCCTGGGTCAGCGGGACTGGCGGTGGGCTAAGACTTTGCATCTGCGGCATATACGGCGGGTTGCCGGCCAGTTGATCTGGCTCCGGCAGCTGGGCGTCATAAGGGCCGGCATTGTCAGCCGGGGCGGCAGAGGCATCGCTGTCGTCCGGGTAGCCGAGGTAGTCGGAGCCGATCCAGCCATACGGGGTGGCCAACAGGTACGGATACCTTGTGTGGTACGGCGAGACGTAGGGCCGGCGATGGCGACCATGGTCGGGATAGGCTGACCGGGCGATTGCGTTGTTGGGAACGGATCTGCGGTAACTCTGCATCGGTGCGCGCGAACGTACTCCAAAACCCGGGGACCGCGTGGGGCCTGTGTGCGCGCGGACGCTGGGTGCGGAGTGGAACCCACCTCCGCCATGAAAGCCGCCGGCGGAGTGGCCTGCTGAGCCGCCGTGGCCGCCGCCCCGTTGAGCGCAGGCCGGCAAAGCGCAGACTGCACAAATTCCTGCAACGAGCATTGCGGCAATGGCCAGGCGTTTCATGAAGACAGGATACGCCTGTTTTGGGTTGGCGCGCGTTCTGGATGGAGGCGTAGGCATCACGGTGAATTAGACGTTGTCAGGCGGGCGAACGCTCGATGAGCATCTGCTCGGCGGGGATTTCGAGAGTCAGCTCCATGCCGTAGCGGAGGCCTTCGACGAAGGGGAGCAGCAGCTCCAGCACGTCGGGGGCCTGGAAGTGCTTGGGTTTGGTGTCTGGGTGCGGGTAGTAGATGAGGCCGGCGAGTGGCTCGTGGCCGGGGCGGAGCAGGCGGAAGTCGAAGAAGGAGAAATCTTCTTTAGGATCAATGGGATGCCATTGGACATCGCGGAAGGTGAGTCGCGGCTGGACGACTTTGTAGTGGAGCGGCGCGATGCTGACATTGAGGGTGCCGCGATGAAAGACGCCGATGTCGAGGCCGCGGGCGAGGAAGTGGGGCTGCTGCATCATGAGCGTTCCGCCGGGAAAGTAGGGGTTGCCGTTGAGGCCGGAGGCGACGCGATGGCCCTGGTTGAGGCGGGCGGTGATGATCTGCGGATGGCTGGGGTTGACGGTTTCGCTCATGGCAACTCTCCGGATTGCGCCTTGACTCCCTGGGTAATGGGCGCAGACGGGTAGGGTGGGCTACCGGGCCGCTGACCTATCACGACATTGCAGATTATATGAGCCCCCCCTCCCCCCTGGGTATTCTGTAAGCAAATTCCCTATTTTCAATGATTTAGCGACGGTGTTGCGCCGCAAATTCTTGATTCCGCTTGGGTTATTCGCAGAATATAGATTCAATTGGGGTTATGGCCGCTTCCCCGGGGCTTGCAGGCTCCGGGAGGGTTGGCGGGATGCAACCCGGCCGAAATTCGTTCAAAGTAATCCAGGATCATTGTGCACCAACGGATTGTAATTCTCTGCAAGCGCCTGCGGTGCGGCTTTCCGCCGAACGCTGGCCGGCTTGGACGGACATTGAAGGGGCAGACCCGCCCTGCTTGGAAACCCAACTCGTCCCAACCGAAGACGCTCGCGTCGGCCGGGAGGTATGGGGTTCGGCTCCCGCGCCAAGGGAACAGCCAAACCTTACTCCGACCTGGATCTCGCGATTCTGGGCAGCGAGCCGCTGCCGCTCTCGACCGCAGCCGAGCTGGCCGACGATTTCTCCGAATCGGACCTGCCGTCCAAGGTGGAGATTGTGGATTGGGCAACGACCGGGGAGAGATTTCGCAAGGTGATCGAGGGGGAGCGGGTGGTGGTGCAGGAAGCGGTGCGGGGGACGAGAGCGAGAGACGGGAACTGTTGGTTGCGTACACCGTGGTACACTTGTGTACATAACTGGTAGGAGACGCACATGGTAACGGCGAGGGTTGGGATTCGGGAGTTTCGGGACAAGCTCTCCAGCTACCTGTTGGAGTCGGATGCGCCAGTGGCGATTACGCGCCATGGGGACACGGTGGGGTATTACATTCCGGCGCGGCGGAAGCGGAGCGAGAGCGAGCGGGAGGCGCTGCGGCAGATTGCCGGGCAGATGCAGGAACTGCTCGCCGCCAAGGGGATTTCGGAGGAGGAAGTGCTCGCGGATTATAAGGGATGGCGGGCGGGCGGGCGGAAGTGAGCTCGCCGCGACCGTTGGTTCTGGACGCCAACATCCTGCTGCGCGCGGTGTTCGGGGTGCGCGTGCGCGGCATTCTCGAGTCGTATGAGGATGTAGCTGCCTTCTACAGTCCCGATGTCTGCTTTGAGGATGCACGCCAGTACATCCCCGCAATCGCGGAGCGCCGCGGAGTTGATGCTGCCGTGGGCCTGGCTCTGCTTGAAGAGATTGGGCGCATTGTGGAGACAGTTGACCGGAGTCTCTATGAGGACTTCGAAGAGCTGGCTCGCGGGCGGATCGCGTCCCGTGACCCTGATGATTGGCCGGTTGTGGCAACGGCCTTGATGCTTGCGGCTCCTGTCTGGACAGAAGATCAGGACTTCTTCGGTTCGGGCGTGGCCACCTGGACCAGCGACAGGGTTGAACTGTATTTAAGGGACGCTTAGCGGGCACGATCCGATTCCTGCTTCAGACTTGGAGCAGGTGTGAACGGGCGCCGGTTGAGGTCTGCGGCCTCGTCTTTGCGCAGAAAGCGCGTGAGGAGGGGGCACTCGCCACCCGGCCGATGCTACCGCCATTTCGTCGCCTGGTAGAGAATAGGCTCCTTTAGAAACGCCTCGGGCACTTCTAGGTCGGTCAGCATAACGCACCGGAGGAATGCTTGCAGGCGCTGGTTTAGAAGAAATAGCTGTTTGGGATCATCGACCACCGCGCTCTTTCTTGGGATACCAAGGTGAGTAAAGAAATTGCGCGTCTGGACGACAGTGTTCGAAAACTTCAAACGCTCGCCAACGAGGCCTTCTGCGAGGTCTGGGCTGATTAGGTCGTAGGTCTTCTGGAGCAATTGCCCAAAGGATGCGGACCTTCCGTTTCCGGGTTGAAAGCGTATGCGTCCGAATCCTTCGAGAGCCTGCGCTAGGCTTAGGAACTGCGTCTCGACAAATACCGAACTCTTCCGCATCATGCCAAGAATTGTCTTCTCGACGGGCCGATTGTCTTCTGGTATGGCAAGCCAGCGGGCTAGTGCGTCAGCGACTTTGTCCTGTGGGCACTGCACCCAGGCGCGGAAGTCGACTTTCTCCTCGCGACGGTGCATTTTCTGCACAAGCCAACCATCTTCATCCCCTTGAAAAAACTGCACTCGCTTCAGTGCTACTGATGTCCCAAGAAATAGCGTGAAGAAGTTTTCTATGCGGTTCGCGAGCGAAACAAACCAGTCTACAGACTCTCGATCTTGGCGGACTGCTCTTATTCGAGGGACTGACCTAATTCGTGCATCTTTCTTGATCCCCTTGGTGGTGCCGCTGCAGACAACCTGACAGGTCAGTTCGGCGCCGACCGCGCCGCTATTGAATTTGAATACCTCTCTGGCCCTCCAGGGAACGGTGTAGGTTGTCGCCTCCTCGGCCATTTTGATTCCCCATTGGCCGGGAAGCCAATTGTGGATCTTTGTGAAGTAGAACGCGGCGCCGTCAATCGATTTGATTCCGAAGACTCCAGATGCAGTCCCATTACTACTCTTCCGGCCCGGTACCGCTTTGCGTGAACCTGCTGCATGCTAGTAAAGTCTGTTGAACCGAGGCCATCAACGACGGTCAGTCCAAGCAGTGTGCAGCGCTTTTCCGTTGTGAAGCCACAGATCGCATCCATATCCTCTACGTGCGGGTGAGAACCAACGTTGGCAAAGGCCTCGCGCAGGGCTGCCGGGTCCAGCCTTCCGAAGGTGGGTGCGGTGACGAGCTCAACTTCTCCCTCTTTCGAAGAAATGGTGCCAGTAAAAACCTCTTCTGGTGTTTCGCTTTTCCAAAAGCCGCCAATCAGCTCAAGATGGGTATTTATCTGACTAAGGTTACCCCAACATCTTGTGGTTTCACAACTTCTGGGGCGACCTGGGATTTGACCAAAGACTTGTAGGGAGCCGGCCCGACAGCGACGGATTGTTCGAGTAGC
>Ga0302320_10001008_pt1 | contig 67632 bp, 49 predicted proteins | sample Bog_T0_3_FD_202130 | JGI IMG/M metagenome (GOLD analysis project Ga0302320, IMG submission 202130) | Peat permafrost microbial communities from Stordalen Mire near Abisko, Sweden - Bog_T0_3 | ecosystem: Environmental > Terrestrial > Soil > Wetlands > Peat | place: Sweden: Abisko, Stordalen Mire...
GAAGGCCAGCGCCTGACAAACGGCGCTGGCCTTCCCGGTGAGACACGCTACTGAAGTTTGACGATGGTGCTTTCAGCAGGGTTCAGGTTTACCGTCAGGCTGCCGTTTGCCGAAGAGGCAGCGCCAGTCCACAGATCGGTCACTTTGTAGGTGGCCGAGCCGCTCAATCCGGCCCGTCCCAGGTCAACTGTTACGGTGGCGGAGTTGCCGCCATCGTAGTTGAAGACCGCCAGGTAATAGGTTGAGCCGGTGTTGGCGACCAACACATTGGCCGGGCCCACGCCGGTGTTTCCTTCCACCGGGCGGAAGTTGAGGTTGAGGCTACCCAGCCCATTGATGCTGCTGTTGGTAAGCCATGTCTGCGCCAGCGCCGGAGCCGCCGTATCGGTGAGGTCGTCGCCATCGAACATGTAGCCCTGGATCGCCGCCGAGGTCACGCGGCTCTTGTTTTCATACTGCGTATAGCCTTCCAGGACCATCTGGTCGGGGTCGTTGTAGTTGTAGAGGCGACCGGCAAGCCACCAGCCGTAGCTGGCCGAATTCATCTCGTAGGAGGTCGTGGCGTCGCTGCTGCTGGTGGTGCTGGGGCTCCCGATGCCGCCGAAGGTGTCGCAGGAAACGCGGCGGGCGTTGGCGTACTGGTAGGGGAAGATGGGCGCGATGGATTCGTCGATGAACATGGTTGCGCCGAACTTCTTGGCCAGATAGGTCATTCCCGCGTTGTAAGCCTGCACGCCGGTCTGCACGGTCGGGTTGTAGAAGGCGCCGTTGTTGGAACCGCCTTCGAGAATCCCATGGCTCAGGAAGTCGAATTTGGCGTAGTCAAAGCCGTCGGTGCTGAAGCGCAGGTAGTAGAAGTCGATGCGCTGCAGGGAGCCGGGGTGCGTGGGATCGATGGCATAGGCGCCGTCGATGGTTTTCAGCGGGTTGCCGTGCTGGTCACGCATCACGATTTCCCCGTAGGTATAGTTGGAGCCCTCGACCAACTGGGTCAGGTCAGAGCCCCAATACACCCACGGCGTCCAGTAGGTGCCGACCTTCTGGCCCTGGCCGTGCGCCGTCGAGATAAACTGCTGCGCCTGCGCGTCGCTCCAGCCGGCGTTGGCATCAAGGTTCAGGTAGCTCACGCCCTGGTTGTTGAAGTTGGGCAGTTCCGTGTGGAGGTAGGTCGCGTCCTGGAGCGCGGTGCCTACCACGATGCTCGTCTGCACATGGCCCCAACTGCTCCAGCCCATCGGCTCGGGCTTGGTCCACGTCAACTTGGGCGCGAATTGCGCGTTGACGGCGGCATACTGCTCCATGCCGTTGCGCCAGTCGTCGTAGAAGCCCACCATCACGATCGGCGAAGCAATGGTGCTGCCAGTGACGGCGCCGTGCGGCAACTGGTCTTCCGGTGCGGCGAATCCGCCGACCACGCTGACCGCATCGAGCCCGTAGGTGCCGTAGGTTGCGTTGGCGACGATCGCGGTCTTCCAGGTGTCGTGGGTCACCGATCCCATCACCAGGCCGTAGCGGCTGGTGTTGTCGTAGAAGGCGGCCACCTCATAGCTGGAGGCCATTTGCAGGCCATTGTACGAGGGGGATGCGTTGTAGGTGCGGAAGCTGTCGTTGTCGAACGGTACCCGCAGGAAGCGCGGGTCCGAATTGGCGGTGGGCAGGGTGATCGACCCAGGCTGCGTGGTGACGATGGGGGCCATCGAGTTGCTGCTCAGGCTGGCGCCCTGCATTTCCACCTGTACCAGGAGGTAGTTCTTGCTGGTCATGATGAAACGCTGCACCATGGTCGGAGTTCCATCGGTAGCCGTCAGCGTGACGTCTGTTTCCCCGTTGGATCCGGTGCTGATCACGCGCTGAGTGTAGCTGGGGGAGGTGCTCGCCACGGGGGCGCCGCCCAGCATCACCTCGCTATAGAAGTTGGAGATGATGGTCGAGTCGTTGTAGACGAACGAGGCCAGGCCGGTGTTCACGTCGTAGTTGATCTGCGCCGGACCGCTGCCGATGGAGGTCAACTGCGGCTGGGGGCTGACGACGATATAGTCCAGCCCCGGACCGTAGTCATAAAGGAAGCTGCTTATGTTGATCGAATTGTTGCCCTGATTGAGCGTCACCGGAATGGTGACGGGGATCGCGTCGCCGTTCCAGTCGGTGCCGCTGATGTTGGCCGACTGAGCTGTTCCTCCATTGACGGAAATGCTCATGGTGCGGTAATTGCCCGTGCCGTCGCCATCGACGCCATAGATGGTCAGGTTGTAGGTGCCGGGAGCCGGAGCGTAGATGTCGTTCATGGTCACGCCGCCGAAACCGTTATCGAAACCGACGATCTTGGTGCCATCCGAGCAGGCGTTGCAGCCGGCGATCTGCCCGGTTTGATAGTTCCCGTTATGCGTCGAGCCCCACAAGGTATTCACTGGGCTGTCGCCATGGTAGACGCAAATGGCGTTGGTGCAGGGGGCTGGGGCCACCGTGGTGTTGGGGCTGATCGTGATGTAGTCCAGATCGGGCGCGTAGTTGCTCGCGTTCCCAAACTCGATGGAGTTGCTGCCGCCCTGCTTCAGTTGCACCTGCATCGTCACGCCGGGCGCGGTGGCGCCCCAATTGTCGGTGCCGACGAGTTGAATCGACTGCGGCGATCCGCCATTGACGGCCGCGGTGAGGGAGCGGCCAGAGTACGTGTCGTCGCCATCGACGCCGTAGATGGTCAGATTGTAGGTGCCGTCGGCCGCCGCGTAGATGTCGTTGACACTGACAAAGCCGGAGCCACCCAGCCAGCCCACCTTGAGACCGCCCGAGCAGCCAGAGCAGGAGCCGATCTGGGCGCCGCCTATCAGGGTATTCTGCGGGCTCTCGGCCTGGTAAATGCAGACCGTGCCGGTGCAGGTGGGCGTCGAAGAGACCACCGGAGTCGTCGCAGCGGCCTTATAGGTAAGCGCCTTGGACAGCGTCACCGTGCCATTCTCGGGACTGGTCAGCACCACGTCGACGGCGCTGGCGGTGTTGTTGGCCGGAGCGGTGGCCGTAAGCAGCGTGGGGCCGCCGTAGTAAACCGTGCCCGACACGCCGCCGAACTTGACCACGGTATCGGAGGTGAAGTTGAGGCCGGTGAAGCTTACAATTCCACCGGTCGCCGGCACGGTCGTCGGAGTGATGGCAGTTACAACCAGGCTTTTGGACATGCCGCCGGAACATGCGGCCAACTGAATCAACAGGACCACTGCCAGCAGTTGCAAGCCAACAGAAAAGAGCCAGCCTGTTTTTTTGTCTGAGCGATACATAGAGCCTCCAAATGTGTTGGAGCGCGCGTGCCGCTTCGACACGCGCGCGGAAATTACCAGAGCAACTTGACTGCGATCTGACCTTCACGCGGCACGTTCGTCTGTCCCCACTGCTTCAGAATCGTTCCAAACTGCGAATCTTGAGGATTGGTGTCGTAGTTCTGCTGGAAGACCGGATGGTTGGGCACATTGAACCCTTCCAGGCGCAACTGAACCGTGAACCGCTCCGTCGGATGAAAGTTCTTCGACAGGTTGGCATCGATCTGGTTGAAGTTGGGAATGCGAATCCCCGAGTAGACGATGTTCTGGTTGGGGCCATACGGAGCCTGCTGGATGAAGTCGTAGTCGTAAACGCCCGCGGCGCTCTTGCAGGACGCGGCCTCCGGGAAAGGCTGGATCACCCAGTTGAATTCCGAGACATCGTTCCAACCCGCAACGCAAGGCGCTGCGCCACGAATCGAGCCGGGAATGGACGGATCGGCACGATGCGGAACCGCTGCGTTGTGCAGGTAGTCCAAGCCGGCGCCGTTCAGGTTCCATGGATGGCCGGTCTCAAAGATGTAGAGCGAGGCCAGTTCCCAGCCGCCGATCACCGAATCGACCAGCTTGTTGCTGTTGGCCAGAAGGCGGCGGCCACGCCCGACCGGCAGCATGTAGACTCCCGAGAGGGTTGCGCGGTGCGTGATGTCGCTGCCATCGAGGCTGCGCGACAGGATGCGGTAGTTGCCGTCCGTGTAGCCGCCCGAGTCCATGGTCTTGGAGAACGTCCAGGTGCCGTGCAAAGTCAGGTCCTGGCCCATCTTGTGTGTGCCCGTTACCTGCAGCGAGTTGTACCACGAACGCCCCTCGTTCAACTGGTACTCGGTAATGTCGCTGAACTCAGGAAACGCGCGGCTGAATTCGCTGGCCGGCAACGTTGTCGAGCTGTAGAAACTGCTGCCCTTGAAGGCCGGCACGTCAAAGTACGGATTGGCATTCTGCGCGCCGCAAGCCGAGGAGTTCGGATCTCCGCCGAAGATCGGCGAGCACGTTTCCATCGCCGCGGTACTCACATGGTTGATGTTGTCGGCGCTGTCCTGGCGGGTGCTGCGGCTGCCGGAGTAGGTCACGTTGACCAGGTCGTTCTTCAGGAACTGACGCTCCCCGCCCAGCGAGAAGCTCTCGTAGCGCGGCGTCTTATAGTGCGGATTGATGAACCACGTGCCCTGGCCCAGACCGGTCTCCAGCCCCAGCTTCGAGCCGGTCGGTTGAAGAACACCGCCCGGGAAGGGATTGTCGATAGTGGTTCCGCTCTGGTGGATGCCGTTGTCAAAGCTATCGACATACTGCGTGCTCGCGGAGAAGCCGAGATTGTTGTCGTTGGGGATCGGGTTGCGGAACATCATGCCGTATCCGCCGCGGACCACCGTCTTGTTGTCCAGCGCATACGCAAAGCCGATGCGCGGCTGCACGTTGGACTTGATCATCGGAATGAACGTGCGCGGAGCGCCGTTGACGCCAAGGAAGGTGGGGCCGCCCAGAAGCTTGGTCCCGGCCGGCAGCAGGGATTGATTGACCTGCGAATAGACCGGATTCTGGTCGGTGGTGTCGAAACCATAGTTGCCGCGGTTTTTACGCTCCGACTGCGTGCCGTTCAGATCCCAGCGGACGCCCAGGTTCATCGTCAGCTTGCGAGTTACCTTCCAGTCGTCCTGCACAAACGGAGCAAAATAGCGCTCCGACCAGTAAACCGGGGAATTGATGCCCACGCTGCCCGAGTCCGGCGTGCCCAGCAGGAACGAAGCGATCGTGCTTCCGGTCTGGGTGGTAGGTCCGCCGCTGTAGTTCCAGCCATTTTCCGTCCAGCCGTTGCTGCTGCTGAAGCTGATGCCGCCGCCCACCTGCTTGCTGATCTGCTGCAGAGCGCGCAGATCCACGCCGCCGTGGAAGGTGTGCTTGCCCTTGATCCAGGTGATGCCCGGGTTCAAGGCCAGCGCGTAGGCCGGGCTGATGTTGCCGCCCGTGTTGCCCATCTGGGCGAAGCCGCTGAGACCGATGCTCGGGAAGTAGTTGTTGAGGCCCTTGTACTGACCCACCAGGCTCGACGGCCATCCCAGCGAGGTTTGATCGAAGCCCTGCGCTCCGCCCAGGTTGATCTGAATAAAGGTGGTGACCACAGCCTTGAAGTCCAGCACCAGGTTCGGCGTAAACGTATGCACTTCCTCGGTGGCGAAGGTGGAGTTGCGCGATCCGTTGGGATAGGCATCGGCGGCCGGGCCCGAAAGGCCGTTCGTGTTCCACGCGCCGCGACGCTCCCAGTACCCGAAGCGCAGCGTGAAGCGGTCGCGAGAGGTCAGGTTGTAGTCCAACTTGGCCAGCGCATTGCGATAGATTGTCTTGATCGGTTCCGGAATGACGTAGTTGTCGTAAAAGGGGTTCTGGCCGGCGCGCGGCGCAACGTTCGGCGCCGGCATGTAGGAGAGAATCTTCTGCGCCATCTTGGAGCCGGGCGTGTTGAGGGTGGCTGCCGGAATCTTGTTGTCCGGGAAGGCTGTGCGCAACCAGCGGCCCGTGACGGGGTCCTGGGAGACCGACTGCGGATCGTAGATGACCAGCGGCTGCTGCGACTGCGTCGCGGAATTGTAGTAGGTGGCGTTGCTGAAGTCGCCGCTCGCCCATCCGTCCATCGGCACGGAGGTGGTTACGGTGTTCGGCTCGGTCTCGTCCCAGTTTTCAAACTGCAGCAGGAAAAAAGCCTTATCACGGCCATTGAAGAGTTTGGGGGCGACGACGGGGCCGTCGAGTTCAAAGCCGAACTGATCCTGCTTGTGCTCGGACCGGGGAACCGGGGCGCCATTGACGATGGTGTTGTTGTTGACCCATGTGTTGCCGTCCATCCAGGTCCGCCGGGCGAACTCGTAGACATCGCCGTGCAGTTTGTTGGTACCCGATTTGAGGGTCATGTCGATGACGCCGCCCTGGCCGCGGCCAAACTGCGCATCGTAGGGGTTGGTGATGATCTTGAATTCCTGCACCGCATCGACGGGAGGAATGTAGGCGACTTGCGCGTTGCCCTGCGGCGACTCGTTGGAGACGCCATCGAGCATCAGCACCGTATTGCCTTCGCCGCCGCCGTTGATGTCCAACGCGCCTTCGGTCTGGTCAAAGGGGCGGGTCCACTGCTTGCCGCCATACCAGTTGACGCCGGCGCTCAGTTGGGCCAGGGTGCTGGGATCGCGGCCGTTCAACGGCAGCTCGGTGACGCGGGCGTTTTCCACCACCTCACCGACATCGGCTTTGCCTTCGTCCAGCAGCGCCTCGGCAGACACGGTTACCGACTCGGACACCGAGCCGACCTTCATGACAAAGTTGATGGTGGCCGTCTGATCGACATTGAGCACAATGTCGGTCTTGCTTTGCCTCGCAAAGTTGCCGGACTCGGCGCTGACCGTATAGAGGCCGGGCTTGAGGTAGGGCACCGTGTAGTCGCCGGCGCCGGTCGTCAGAGTGGTCACATCCGTATTGGTGCCCTGATTGTGGACGGTGATCGTAGCTTTTGGGACGGCCGCATGACTGGGGTCAGTGACGTGGCCGGTGAACTCCTGGCAGAAAAGCGTGGTCGAAAACAGAAAAACCACGATTCCCAGCCAGCCTGTTTTGTGGTGGTGCATTGAAGCCTCCCATGAGTGGTGTGCTGTTGATGGTTCCGGCGCTAATTTCCCGACCGGTTTCGCAGGCCGGAGATTGGTTGGCAAACCACTGCTCTTCCGAGACCGTGGCCTCCTGCAGCACTGCGCCGTCGTGCAATTCGTGCGGGTTGCTAAGCCGTAGTTAGATGTCCATGCGCATGCTTCCTGGGCCGTTGTCCGAAAGTTGAGCGCGAGGCCGCTGCCTGCGGGCGCGGCCTTTGTGGGTTCAATCACCGCGCCCGCATCGTCCTCGAGAACAGCGATGACGGCCCGCCGCGCGCCCATGCCGGAGACACAATGAACGCGCATATGCGGGCACGAAGGCCGACCTTACAAGGGATCAATTCCGGGCTCCTCAAGCCTTTCGACGAAAACTGCGAACATGATTTTGGCCCTTCATTCCGGTCCACAACTCGGGAGGCCGGCATCCTGCGATCGCCCGCCTTGAACTGCGCGCTTTGCGGGAACTCGGAATGATCGAAGATGGCGATGAAGGAATCCGCAGATCGAGAGCAACATTTCCCTCCAGAACAGTATGAGCGCTTATCTGTTCCTATTTTCGGCGATCTCGACCATATGATTCGTGTTCGCCTTACTTATGAGCGCTCAAAAATTGTCGGTCGCGTATCCTGCAGTTGTCAAGGATTTTGTTCAGGTTCCTGAAAATCAGTCATTCATCCGCCAGGACTGGCGGCCACAGGCGGTCGATTTTTTGCCCTAAGCTATTGAATGCAATGCATGTCCGCTGCGGCCATGGTGTGGCGTTGATGCATGGATCGAATATGGGTCGAGCACTCCGATTTCCCAGCGGGGAACCGCCGCGATGTTCAGCCGGCGGACGGAGTGCGGGCGTCCCGCGACCGCAAGTGGCGCCGCTGCCGGCTCAGATCGAGGTGACGATCTCCAGCGTCACAGCCAAAGGCGCGTAGGACAGGAGGCCTGCCTGCGAAGCGATGTCCGCGCCTTCGGCTTTCGTTCGATCCATGGGACAACGCCCTCTCGCGGAGTTCTCGACCGATTCGGGGTGGCGGCGCCAGCGGGTGATTGAAAGTTACTGAACGACAACCGACAGATTCGTGCTGCTTTGATCGCCAATGCTGTCGGATGCGGTTACGGTGACTGTGCCGGTGAACGCCACGTCGACGGTGCTCGCAGCGGAGGTTGACGCGTTGTAGTTGGCGTCGCCGGAGTAGGCGGCCGTGATTTGCTCCGCGCCTATCGGGAGCGAACTGGTTGTGAAGGTTGCGGAACCGGATGCGACGGATGAGGCGCCGAGGGTTGTAGCGCCTGTGGAGAAGGTGACGGAGCCGGTCGGGGAGCCGGTTCCGGAGTTGGGTGAGACCCTTGCCGTGAAGACTGCAGGACTGCCGGATGCGGGCGCAGTGGGTGAGACGGACAGAGTGGTTGTTGTGGGGATGAGTGCGGCCTTTCCGCCGCCGCAGCCCAAGGCGAAGAACAGAGAGAGCGAGCCGACGATTGTCAGGGCCAGGAGAGAGCGGTAACGGCGCCTGGGGAGGACAAGCAGCACAAGGCCGGCAAGGGTCCCGGCGAGACCCGTGCCCAGCCAGCCATGGGGTGTTGCGCGCAGGCTCGCAATGGGAGTGGGAGCCACTTGCAGGGGGGACGCGAGTTGCAGGGTGAGCGTTGACGTAATTGCGCCACCAGCCGCAGCCAGGGCTGGGCTAAAGGAGCAGGCTATTCCAGCGGACGCCGTTGTGGGGCAAGCAAGCGCAAGGGAACTGGGCGTGAGAACTGTGCCGCCGGCCGGGGTCACCGTGACGGCCACGCTTCCTGTGCCGTTTGGCGCAAGCTTGAGCGAAGTCGGGTTGATGGCAATCGTGAAAGAGCCAGAGAGATTGATGCTGAGCGGAGGGACAACGGAGGCGGTGTAGGTGGTGTCTCCGGAGTAGCTTGCAGTGATGACGTTGGTGCCGAGTTGAAGCTGACTCGCGGTCACCAGGACGGAGGCGACCGAGGTCGCGGATGAAGAGTTGCCGGAGAGCGGAACCGATCCAAGTGGGACGCCGTTGGTGGAGTCGGTGAAGACGATTGTTCCGGTCGGGGCGACGCCGTTGGTAATGCCGCTCGCGGAGACGGAGAAACTGACCTTCTGGCCGGGCTTTACGGAGGCGCGCGTGGCGTTGAGAGCGAAAGCGGCACTGGCCGGGGTGATGGTGACCGAGAGCCCCGTGGATTTGCTGGGCGCGAAGGTGGCGTCGCCGGCATACTCCGCGAACAGTTCGTAGGTCCCGACAGGCAGCAACTCAGCCGCGACCGTTCCCGCGCCTTTGCTGAGGGTGACGTCTCCGACTGACCCGTTGCTCAGGATGGTGCTGTTGGTGACGACGCCGACATCGCCGGAGGGTATACCGGTGGACGATGCCTCGGGAGCAACGGATACGGTGACGCCCAAGGTCGTTCCGTAGACGACAGTTGTTGCGTCCGCCGCAGCGATGGTGGTGGTTGTTGGCAGGAAGTTTTGGGTGGCGTCAGCCCAGCCTTCGACCAGGTTGTAGGCGTTGATGGAGCCCAGGCCGGTGGCGAGGTCATAGCCGGAAGTGGTGTCGTAGCCGGGCAGAATGCCGACGTTGTCGGCCGGGTTGGCCGGCGAGCAGTCAATGCTTCCGTTGTAGCAGGGGACTGCGATGTTGCTGTCGGTGATGTCGTAGAACATGCAGGAATTGCCGGGAACGGCGGCGTCGGACGTGCAGGAGGCAGCGTTGCTCCCTGAGTATTGTGTCGCCGCAAGCTTGTAGAGGACGTAGTTGACGTTGCCTTGTTGCGAGGCGGTCTTCTGCTGTACCAGAGCCATCATGCCGGCGAAGACGGGCGCCGCGAAGGAAGTTCCGCCCGCGCCCTCGACCGAGTTGTTGACGTCGCATACCTTGGCCGGCAGGATGTCGGATTGGCAGTAAACATAGAAAGTGCCCCAGAGGCCATTGCCGGCCATGAGGGAGACGTCGGGCAGGTCGCGAACTCCGTCTGCCGGGATGCCCGTGACGCCGCTTTGCCAGGCCGGTTTGGGGTAGCCTGAGGCGCACGGAATGCTGGCATCCGCGCCGGCGATTGAGCAGTTGCTGGCGCCGCCGGAACCCGCCGCGGTGGTAAGGAAGTTTGTCTGCTCATTTACGTTATTACAGAGGGCCGCAGTGGTTTGATCCGTATCTCCGCTGGCTTGCAGGGCGGCCAGGACCTGAGGGTTGGCGCAGCTATCGTTCCATGTGGATTCCGGCAGATAGGACTTTGCGGATGCGAGCGTTGCGGGGTCGTTGGTGGGATTCCAGTACTTGGTTGGATCTGTGAAAGTGGAGTGGAAGTCGGTGCCGCCCACGGCGACGTTGTAGGGCGTCGAGGCGATGCCGCTGACGGAAAGTCCATAGTGGGCATAAGGCTGGTTCTGGTCGCACGATGCCGATCCCGAATCGCCCGAGGCGGCCAGGACGGTGATGCCCTGCGAGGCGGCCTGCTCCCAGATGTCGTTGTAATATTGGTTGCCGGCGGTTCCCAGAGCAAGTTCGCATGCTCCGTAGCTGACGTTGAGGATGGACGCGAGATTGTTGTTGATGATGTAGGCCGCTGCTCCGTCAATACCGCCGGAGGTGATTGAGCTTGCCGCCACGACGAGATCGATGGTGGCGTTCTTGGCGACGGCGCCGGACCACTCCACGTCCAGATCCGCCTCTCCTTCGTCCGCAGTATGCCCAGGGTTGGGGCCATAGTAGATGATGTTGAGTTTCTTGGCGGGAAGACCAAACGTGGTGCGGAAATAGTCGACGTCGGAGGGGTTGATGTCGGATTGGCTGACGATGGCGATGGTCTCGCCCGTTCCGTCGATGCCTGCGTCCCAGAGGGGCTTGACGTTGTAAATGGTTGCCAGGTCGTAAGGCGCCAGCAGATACACGGTCTGGCTCTGGTCGGTCGTGGTGAACAGGGGACTCGTCTGATGGCTCTCAGGTGCGACCCGCCAGGCGGAATCCTTGCGCTGGACGAGCTTGGGGCTGGTGCGCTCAGCGATGCGGGGAAAGTTGTTCAGCGAAGAGAAGCCGCTGACGACCGATGCGAGGGCCTCGGGGATCTGAGGGTCGGTCGCGTTGGCGTAGTAGGACTGGCCGTTGATCTTGTAGGTATGGATCTCGGTGCGGAAGGCCGATTTGAGCTGGGCATGCGTGCCCGAGAAGACGATCAGGCTGCGGCCCGCCATGGGGCTCTCAACCTGGAAGCCATGTTCTGCCAGCCAGCCGGCGATCTTCTGCATGTCTTGCGGGGCAGCGCCAAATTGTGCGCCGAATTGCGCTGGGCTGAGCCAGGCATGGTAGTTCGGCGACTTGGGATTCTGCTGATCGTCAACAAGCTTCTTGAGGGCGGCTTGCTGAGCGTCGGTGCGTTTGAGGAGCAGAATAGTGCGGCCGAGTTGAAGTGAGTCGGGTGCGACGCCCTGATCGGCAGCCGCGGTTGCCAATGGGTGAACGCCACCCCGGAGCGTGACCAGGCGAGTGTCGTCGATGGCCTGGGTAATGCGCGGAGCCGGCTGTTTCTGCGCTGCGGCTGACTGCGCCTGGCATAGGGCCGCCGTGAAGCCTGAAAACAGGAAGAGAAGGAAAAACTTCGACCAGAATCCGCGGGAAAGCGCCATGCTCGTTGATCTCCGAATCGTGCGTGTTGCGGCACTCGATGCTTGGAAAGTAGAGAGGCCGGACGGATCCGGCCCCCCTCGGTGGAGGTTGCTGCTACTTTGCTGCGGCCGTAACGGTAAGTGCGATGGCCTGCGTCTGTGTGAGACCGCCGGAGGTCGCCGTCACGGTCAAGGAGTAGGCGCCGGGAACCGTGCCCGCATACTGGTTCTTCGATCCGCCGCCGGAGCAGCCTGTGAGTGTTGCTGCCGAAGCAAGGGCAACCACCGCGATGGCCAGGAGCGCCAGGATCCTTGAGAAGCGGCGACGGCTGGGCAGCAGCAGGAATAGAAGACCGGCAAGGCTTAAACCGCCGAGTGTGCCGGTGATCGGGGGGATCGTGCGCGTGTTCTTTGCCTGGTAGGTGTTGTTCGGTGGAGTCGTCGCTATCACAATCGAAACCCCGGCCGACTGCCCTGGGGCCAAGGTTACGCTCTCCGGGCTCGAGGCGCAGGAGGCTTCAGCGGGTGCGCCGGTGCAGGTGAGTGTGACGACTCCGCTGAAGGTGGAGTTTCCCGCGACCGAGACCAGTACCGTCCCGGTTGCGCCTTGCGCCAATGAGAGTGCTGCCTTTGGGGGTGTGAGGATGAATGCCGGAGCCACGGTTGCGACGGTTACGGTGAGGGAGGCCGTGGCCTGATTATGATTGGCGTCGCCCGCGTAAGTTGCGGTGATGAGATTGCTGCCGACGGCGAGTGCCGAGGTGGCAAATGTGGCGACGCCGTCGTTCACTGGCGATGAACCGAGCAGTGTTCCGTTGGCGGAGAACGAGACAGAGCCAGTTTCAGCGACACCGGCGCTGACCGCCTGGCTGATTTTTGCGGTGAAGGTGACGGGCGTGTCCTGGCCTGGAGCGCTCGACGATGCCGTGAGAGCCAGGGCCGTGACGCCGCGGTTGACGAACTCGGCCGTGCCATTGACACCTGCCACCAGCAGATCCGGGCCGCCACTGTTGGTGAAGTTGCCGGTGAAGGTGTAATCGGAGGAGAAGGCGCCCTGAGTATTCGCTTGTGTGAAGGAACTGAATTCGGTGATCGGGTCCCCGAAGGCGCCCCCGCCCAGGTTGGGAAGGATGACCACTCTTGGCGTCGAGGTTTGCTCGATGAAGATGTTATAGAACTCGCTCAACGCGAGGTCTGGGTTGCCGTCGGCGTTGAAATCCGCGTACGAGCCCCACTGTGCATACTGGCCAGGATTCACCAATGTGGGCGTTCCGAAGGTATAGTCGCCATTGCCGGGAAGCAGCAGGACGCCGGAGGTATTCGGGACGATGGTGCTTGTGCTTGAGCTGTATTGTCCTTCGGTCAACAGGGTGAGGTCCTGTTTGCCGTCTGAATTGTAGTCGCCTGGAACAATGTCGGAGATGATGTAGTTGTTGACCGGCTCCGACGCCTTGGTCAGGTCGAATGTACCGGAACCGTCCCCCTTGTTGGGCACGACGAAGGCGCCCATGGCGCCGGAGAGGAAGCTCTGATCGAGAGCAGCGATGTCGAGATTGCCTGCTTTACCGCTGAAGTTGATCAGTTTGACCTGATAGAGCGCTTTGCCCAGGGGCGAGAAGATGCCCGGCTTGAAGGTTCCATCCGCGTTGCCAAGCAGAGTGATGAAGCCGGACGGGGTTCCCGAACCGCCGCAGGCGCCGTCGCCGCCGTAGGCGAATACGATGTCGGGGATGCCGTCACCATTTACGTCGCCGACGTCGGCGAAGTTCACTGAGCAATTGAACGATCCGCCCAAATCGAGAGCGGCTGGAGCGCCGAATACTCCATCCTTGCCGGCCGTAGCGATGAAGGGACCGGCGGCCCGGGTCACCAGGATGATGCTGGTTCCAATTGCATTGGAGATAACGACAGGCTCAACGAATTCAAGACCGTTGCTGATGTTGTAGAGGCTCTGGCCCGTGATGGCAGTCTTGAAGGTGTAGTTGCTCGACTGATTGCCGGCAAGAGAGCCGTTTCTGAAGCCGACCACAACGTCTGCTGGGCCATTGGCGATGTTTGAGACATCGAGCCCAATCAGGTCCGGTATCCCATCCCCGTCGATGTCCGCTGTGGCGACGACCTCTAGGTTGGTACCAAAGGTCTCGATGTTCCCAGTGGTGTTGGTTCCGGTGATCAGCGGAGCGGCCACGAATTGACCGGCCTGGACCGATGCCTCGGCGCCAAGGTTCTGGAAGTAGCCGACCTGCCCGAGAGCGAAGTCCACATTGACGAGGGAGTTGTACTTGCCGCTGTCATAGGCTGCGGGCTGTGGCTGCTGCACGAAAGCAGTCGCGCCCGCCATCTGGGTTGGAGCGGCGGTGAAGATGCCATTGCCGGCATTGGGGAAGATTGTCACGCCGCCAAAGGTATAGACGATCAGGTCCTGAAGTCCATCGCCGTTCATGTCGGCAACGTTGAGGGTCAGCTCGCTGGGAAGAGGAGTGCTGATGAGCGACGGAGGGGTTGGCGGTGCGGTAACCGGGGGGACGAACACATCACCGAAGGCGAACAACTCAGTGTTGACACCGACAAGGACATTGGCCTGGGTGGGATTGCCGGAGGTGAAGGGAGCGTCGTAGACCGCGCCGTCGCCCGTGATGAAGACGATGTCGGTGGTAGCGGTCTGGTTGCCGGTGCTTGACGACAGATTTGTGGAGACGACCGAGCTATCGGTGGAGAGGCTGTTGTCCTGTACGAGTGGACTGGTGGGTTCGATGGCCTTTGCAAAGGTGCCATCGCCATTGCTCGCCATGGTGACGATGCTCGATCCGCCGTTGGCGTAGGGAGGATTGGTTGACTGATCGTTGATCAGGAAAGCCAGACCGGAAGGGGTGACGCCGTCGGCGGTGGTGATGGAAGCGTCGCCAAATTGCGAAAAGTAGTAGTCCTGAAACGTCGAGTCCGTTTCGGCCGCGGGGATCAGGACACCTTTTCCGTTGTTGAGCAGGGTCAGCTCGGTGACGATGGTAGTGGATGCCCCCATTTTATAGACCGGGTCGTAGGTGAGGGTGGCGACGTCGGGTGAACCATCCTCATTGAAGTCACCCACGAGGATGCTGCCGCCGCCGGCGTTGAAGTACCACTGCGCGCCGTCCTTCAGGGTTACCGGGTAGCTGGTGGGCGGTCCGAAGGCGCCGTTGCCCTTGCCGAGCCAAACCACTACCGCATTGTTCTCAATGTCCTGACCGATGAGGTCGGGGAAGCCGTCGCCGTTCATGTCGGCTACGGTGGCGTACATGATATAGAGCTGGCCCGGGTTGCCGTCATTGTTGGATGTGATGGGGGCAAGGCTCTGAATGTTCGCGAATGTGCCCGGATTGAGGATGACGTTGATCGTTCCGTCGAGGTTGAGCGTGGCAACATCCATGAGGCCGTCATGGTTGAAATCGCCGCTCACGGCGTTGGCGATGGAGGTGGTGTCCCCATCGTTGATGGTCAGGAAAGGCACGCTGGTGAAACCTGGGAAGTTGACGCTGCTTCCGTTGACACCGCTCGCCGCAGGCCGGGCATGAGGCCGCGCACGTGCGGATTTGCTCACGGCAGACTGCCGCATGAGCTCGGTCAGGTGCGGAGCGATCACCCGTTCAAAAGGCGTCATCGGCCGGGAGGCCGCGGGAACGGTGCGACGTGGTGGCGTGGCGGGAGTCAAAAGGACGGTGGTCCCCGCCGGAACGATTGAGGAAAGCGGTGGCTTGGAACTGGTCTGGGCAAGACCAGGCACGGTGACAAAAAGGAGTCCAAGCGCGAGCGCTGCCATCCAAAAACGGCTAGCGGGTGATTTCGTTCCCATTTGAAAACTCCTGACTTGATTGCGAGGCAGATTGACTGACCGTCTTCCATAGAGAGAACATCTTGCGCTCCGTGCGTCAACGAAACTGATCTAAACAGTTCTAAAGTGGTCTGGAATTCGAGGGAGTGAGCGATGCAAGGCTCTGGAGTTCCTTGGGGCGGCGACGATCGCGCGATCCAATCGGGTGCGTGTCTGGCATGGACCACAGCGCAAGTGTTCGGCTATATGCCAAATGGATTCAGTTGATTATGCAAAGCTCATGGGAGACGGGCCTGAGCGCCAACGCGTGGCAGTCGCGCAGGTCCAACGCATCGGCGGGCGTGGAGCGAGCGGGCGGTGACCAATTCCCCCCGGTGAGGCGGCTTGACCTGCTCGGCCTCCAGACAAGCCTCGATCTTGCCCAACCACTCGCGCCCGTTGAGCGGGGAAAAGGCCAGACCAACACGCAATTCAGATTGTGTACACCCTTTGATCGACCGAACTCATGCACATCCAAGGTCAAGCGGGCAGGATGTTGCAATGAGCAGGACGCAAGTGGGTGAGGGCTACAATTGGGAATGCAAGCGCAGGAATCGGGGTTCCCGGGATGCGAAACCTACCTGTTCGACTCCTTTGAGGTGTCGGTCCGGCAGAGGATCGTTCGCTGCAAAGGCGAACCTCTGAAGATCCAGGATCTGCCGCTGCAAATGCTACTTGTCCTGCTTGAGACGCCTGGCGAAATTGTCAGTAAGGATGAGCTGGGCAAGCGTCTGTGGGGACAGGCGACGTTTGTCGAGGTTGACAACAGCCTCTACGTCATGGCCGGCAAACTTCGAAAGGCTCTCGGAGACAATGCGGCCGAGCCCCGGTATATCAAAACTGTTTCAGGGCAAGGGTATCGCTTCATCGGCGAGGTAACCGCGGTGCCGAATTCCTCTCAGGGGCCGCGTCTGGTGGTGACGCCGCCTGTTCTGGCAGCGGCGCTGGCTGCCGGCAGATGGCGCATTGCCCTGTGGTGCGTTTTGCTGGCTGCTTCCGTTGCGGGTGCGGGCGCCGCTCTATATTGGTACAGCCATCGCGCTCTGGCCAGCGATCAGGACAGGATTGTTGTGGGGGCTTTCACCAACAGCACCGGGAACTCCGACCTGGACCGGACGCTCTCTTCCGCGGTCGAACTGAAGCTGCAGGAGTCGCCGTATCTGAGCTTGATACCGGACCAGAAATTCAGAGCTGCGGTCGGGGACCCGGACACAGCTTCGTTGAAGGCCGAACTGAAGGCATGTGTATCGCTCAACGGGCAGGAACTTCTGAAAGGGCGGATTGCCGCCAAGGCGCAGGGATACGAAGTCCTGCTCACGGCGTGGAGGTGTTCCAACGGCCGATTGTTGACCGTGCAGAAGGCGGACGCGACCTCGCAAACGACGATCCTGTCCGCGGTTGATGTTGCCACCAACCGAATGAGGCGCAGCCTTGGGGAACCCGAGGGTTCACTGCAACGGTTCAATGTTCCTTTGGTGCAGGCTACGACGGCGTCGCTGGCCGCCCTCAAGGCATTCACCCTCGGTGAAGAGGACCGGGCAAAGGGGGACGCGGATGCTTCCACTGCAAGCTATAAGCTGGCCGTCGACCTGGATCCGCAGTTCGCGCTCGCCTACGCCCGCCTGGGGACGATCAGTAACAACAGAGGCCAGTATGCGATGAGCCGACAGTACTATCAGCGGGCGTTTGATTTGCGGAATCGAGCGAGCGACCGCGAGAAACTGTACATCGTTACACATTATTACGAGCACACCACCGGCGAATTGAAGCGAGCCATCGAAGATTATGAATTGTGGCGCACGCTTTATCCCCGCGACATTGTGCCGGCCAACAATCTTGCCATCGATTACCTATCGATCGGCGAGCCTGGGAAGGCGCTGGAACTGGCTGAGAAGGCGATCGAACTCGATCCCACAAGTGACTTCTCCTATGGCGCGTTGACCGAAGCGTACCTCAGGCTTGGAAACTACGCCAAGGTGGAACAGCAATGCAGCGACGCTGTCCGCGGCAAGATGAACATGATGGGATTTCATCGGCTTTGCTATCGCGCGGCCATTGCGCTGAACGATGAAGCCGGCATGCAAAAGCAGATGCAGTGGGCACGCGGAAATCCGGAGGAGAGCGAAATACTTGACGATGCCGCTTGGGTTGCCATGAGTCGCGGCAAGGTCTCCGAGGCTCATCGTCTTTTCTCAGAGGCATCCCAAAATGCGATTCGGAACAACTCCATCGAGTCTGCTGCCGATGTGCAACTGGACCAAGCCAACCTGGATGCTGACTTCGGGGACTTTCCAGCTACGAGGCGAGAAGCGCGACAGGTTCTGAAGCTGCCTTTTGAGAGTGCCTCGGAGCAGGCGTATGCAGCACGCGCATTGGCTCGGGCAGGCGACGTCTCTCTTGCGCAGGCCGTTGCAAGGAAAGCGGCTTCCATGGCTCCTCTTGACACGATTGTGAATTCCGCGATGCTCGCCAGTGTTCGCGCCGCGATCGGTCTTCAGAGCCACGACCCGAAGCAGGCGATTGAAGCCCTTGAAGAAACAAGGCCGCTGGATTTGTGCAGCTATATGGAACTGGCGCCGGCGTATTACCGCGGACTCGCATATATGCAGGATGGGCAGCCCCAGAAGGCTGTCGCGGAGTTTCAGCGCGTGATCGACAACCGGCTTCTGGCCGATTTTCCCGTGTATGTTGCGCTTTCAGAGATGGAACTGGGATATGCCTACCAACTTCTCGGCAACGAAGCAGGGTCAGTGCGCGCCTACGAGAGCGCGGCAAGAATCTGGAGGAACGCGGACCCGGGCTTCCCACCGCTCCGTTTGTTGCACGCCTATCGGCGCCTGTCAGGGGCATCCACGTAGCTCGAACGACAGGATCCAACTTCATCGGCGTTGTTGCATGGATCGAACGAGGGCCGAGCTTTCCCCGGCCTATCTTATGCGGCGATTCTTAGAGCGGCTGGCGGCTGGACGCCAGGGGTTCAGATGCCCAGCTTGCGCACTTCGTCGTTGTAGTACTTGCGGTAGAGAATCTCCCACTCCTGCGAGCCTTCGAGAATGATCTTGCGCTGATTGGCGATCTTCAGCCGCGCGGCGGTGTCGATTCCGGCTTCCTGGGTGAGCAGGGCTTCGAGGGCCTTGCGCGCCTCCTGGCGAATGGTATTGCGATCCTCGAGGAAGCCGACCTCGTCGATCTCCGCCAGGGTGTCGGCAACCGTGTGGGCCAGCTTGTTGAGCTTGTCGCGGTTGATCCTCATAGAACCGCCTTGTACTTTTTGGCCAGTTCAGTTTTGACTTTCTTGAACATTTCGGCATACTGCGCGCCGGACTTGCGCATTTCTTCCGAATACGCTTCGAGAATGACGCGTACCTCGTCGTTGATGCGGTCTTCAAGAGAAAGCTCTTCGATCAGCCCCTCGGCAACGCGCGACTCGACCACCTTCAACTCGCTGGTGGCGATCATCTTTGCGTCGATAAGGTGCTTGACCGTGCGGCGGGCCAGATACCCAATGTAATCGCGTGAAAAAATCATGGGCTAAGGTTCAGGATAGCGCATCGAACCGCCCGGTGTACACCATGAACGGAAACGTTCTCCAGGTTTGAATGCGGAAGTTGAATGCGGAACCCGCGCAAAAAGCACTCGCCGCCGGGTTCAACTGCGGTGGGGGCAGGTTTTGGTGTTAAGGCACTCGTCGGCCACGCGCAGCCGCTCGACCGGGCGGCCGCCCACCAGGTGCTCGCTCACAATCTCCGCCGCGTCCTCCGGCTGCACATTGCCGTACCAGACCGCCTCGGGATACACCACCACCATGGGGCCGTGCTCGCATTGGTCCAGGCAGCCGGACTTGTTGATGCGCACCCGGCCGGCGAGACCCGCGGCCTTGGCAAGCTGCGACATTTGTGCGTGCAGGTCGCTGGTTCCATTGGACGTGCAGGACGGTCGCGGCGCGCCTTCGGGACGCACATTGTGGCAGACAAAGACGTGGTGCTCAAAGGGTGGCAAGCTGGTTTTCTCCCGATCAACGTTGCGGCGGCTGGGATTTCCCGTTTCGCCCGGTCCGCCTGGCGGGCGAGAAGAGTGGGCGCGGACCATGGAGGCGGCATCCGGGCCTTGGGGGCTTGTGGCTGCTTCAAGACTAATGCCTGGGGCTCGAACGGGAAACTTTCCACAAGCTCATTTCGTCCGGCCCGCCCCCATCTGCGAAAATAGAACCTTGACTATGAGCACGGACAACCTACTCTCGCTGAAAGACGACATGGTGGCCTTTATTGAGGGCCATGGTCTCAAACGCCTTCCCGGTTACGTCACCGAGGACATTCCCTCCGTTGTGTGGGAGGGCCAGGGCAACCCCGACGCATGGAAAGACTTTGTGGAGATGGCCAAGCACGTTGGCGCTCCCTTCGTGACCTTCAGCGAAATGTCGCTGGAGCGCGAGGAGCTCGACGCGCTGGTCGAAGAAGCCGGGGAGATGAACTTTCCCGACGAGGAGGCGACCGAACTGGTGGAGGCGCAATGGCTGCGCAAGTATGCCGGCAACCTCGGCTACATCCAGTTGGGCTTCGTCTATCAGGGCCTGGTCTTTCTGCACGAAACCACGACCGAATGGTATGAGCGCTTCCAGACACTGCTGGAAGACATCGAAAGCTTTCAGGATATTGTCATCGACGACCACGATCACGAACACGATCACGACGAGGACGAGTAACCCCGGTGAGCTCGGCAGGCGCCGGATTGACACTCCCGGTTGCAACGCAAGATCCGCCGCGCACCTCGTTGCGGATCTTGCCGCGCCAGCGCTGGACGCCTGTTGAGCCTCATCCCGAGCAGGCCGCGGCCCTGGCCAAAGCGGCTCGTCTGCCCTTGGTGCTGGCCGAGCTGCTGGTGGCCCGCGGCATCGGCGAACCGGCCGAAGCCTTCGCCTTCCTGAATCCAGAAATAGCGCACCTCAACGATCCCCTGCTGATGCTGGGCATTGACGCCGCCGTGGCGCGCCTGGAGCGGGCCATTGCGGACCACGAGCCGGTGCTGCTTTACGGCGACTACGACGTGGACGGCACGACCGCCGTGGTGCTGCTGAAAACCGCCATTGAAATGCTGGGGGGCGTAGCCCGCTTTCACGTGCCGCACCGGCTGCGCGAGGGCTACGGCCTGCAATCGAGCGTGCTTGAAGCCGCCGCTGCCGAGGGCGTGCGGCTGGTGATCACGGTGGACACCGGCATGAGGGCTTTTGCCGAGGCAGAAACCGCCCGCCGCCTGGGTCTGGACCTGATCATCACCGACCACCATCTGCTGGAGGCCGGCGACGCCGTGCCCCAGGCGCTGGCCATCCTCAATCCCAACCAGCCGGCCTGCCCTTACCCGGAGAAATTTCTGTGCGGAGCGGCCATCGCGCTCAAGCTGGCGCAGGCGGCGCTGGAACGCCGCGACCTGACCCGCACCCGCCAGAAGACCCTGCCCAGCTTTCTCAAAATGGCGGCCATCGCCACCATCGCCGACGCCGTGCCGCTGAAGGGCGAAAACCGGGTGATCGCCGCCCTGGGGCTGCGCGAGCTGCGCCGGCCGGCCGGCGCGGGTTTGCGCGCCCTGTTTGCCGTGGCCGCTCTCGATCCCGCCGCCAAGCCGCTGACCGCCTTCGACGTGGCCTTCCGCCTGGCCCCGCGCATCAACGCCGCCGGGCGCATGGATGTGGCCTCGGAGGTCATCGAGCTCTTCACCACGCGCGACCTGGCTCGCGCCGCTGAACTGGCAGCCAAGCTGGAGCGGCTGAACCAGGAGCGCCGCTCGACCGAGGCCGATGCCCTGGCCACCATCGAGGCTCGCCTGGGCACCGACGCCGATCTCATTTCCGGCCGGTTGCTGGTGGTCGACGGGGACGGTTGGCACCGCGGCGTCATCGGCATTCTGGCCTCGCGGGTGGTGGAGCGCACCGCCAAGCCGGCCATCGTGGTCAGCGTGGAGGACGGCGTGGCTCACGGCTCCGGCCGCTCGGTGGACGGCTTCCAACTGCTCAACGCCCTGGAGAGCTGCGCCGACCTGTTCACTCGCTTTGGCGGCCACGCCTTCGCCGTCGGCTTTGCCCTGCCCGCCGAGGCCCTGCCGGAGCTGAAGCGTCGCCTGCGCCTCTACGCCGAGGAGCACCTGGGAGCCCGCGAGCCGGAGCGCGTGCTGCACATTCACGCCGAACTGCCTCTGGACCGCATCACGCCGGTGCTCGCCGGCTGGCTCAAGAAGCTGGCGCCCTTTGGGCACGGCAACCCGGAGCCGGTCTTCGTGGCCCGCAGGGCGCGCCTGCTGGCCTCGCCGCGCATCATGAAGGAGCGGCACATCCGGCTGGAGCTGGCCCAGGAATCGAACCAGCCGCCCCCCCGGCCCGGGTCAAGCGGCGCACTGAGGGCCGTGGGATGGGACTTGGCCGCCCGCGTTGCCGAGCTTGGCTTGGCGCAGGGAAGCCTGATCGACCTCGCCTACCGCATCCGGGAAAACGATCACCCCGAGTATGGTGGCCTGGAAGTGGAAATCGCCGGCATGGAACCGGCAGCCATGTGACGCAGCCGGCAAAGCTCCAGCGCAAGAAGGCCCACGGCTGACCGTGGGCCTTCTTTTTGGTTGAAGTGCGACTTCCCTGCCCTTACTTGTGCTCTGCCTTGGGCGCGGGACGCGATTGAGCTGCGGCGTGCGGTTGAGCTGCGGCGTGCGGTTGAGCCGCGGCGTGCGGTTGGGCTGCGGCGTGCGGCTGGGCGGCGGGCCGGGATTCAGTCGCCGGTCTGGATTGGCTGGCGGGCCGCGATTGGGTGGCAGGCCTGGACTGAGTTTCGGGTCTGGATTGGATGGCCGCGTGCGATACAGGCGCCGCATGGGAAGCAGGCGCCGCATGGCTGGCAGGAGCGGCGTGGGAAGCAGCGGCCGGAGCGTGCCGTTCCTCGGTCAGAGGCTTCTCGGCGGCCAGGTGAGCCGGATGTCCGCCGTTGTTCTTGGCGTACGCGGTCTTGTCGGTTCTTGCGGTAGCCTCGTGCTGCTGCTGGAACGAGGTCTTGGCCACGTGTTGATCGTGTTCCGCCACTCGTTCCTCGGCGGTCGGCTGGTGTTGAACGCCGCCGGGACCGCCGCTGTAGGCCACGTGGTTGTTGTTGACGACGGTGTTTCTTTCCACAATCGTCCGGTCGACATACGTGGTGTGGATGATGGTTTCGTTCACATGCACCACCGCTGTGTTGTAGGCGAACACGCCTCCGCGCCACTCGCCGCCGGCAAAGCCGATGCCGCCGTAGCCGAAACCGTAATTCACGCCGCCGTAGTAGCCGATGTGCCGGCCCCAATAGCCCTCATGGAAGACAAATAGGCCGCCGGACCAGCCCCAATAGCCGGGGGTCCAGAGCGCTCCCTCATAAGGCGCCGGAACCCACGCGCCGGGTACCCAGTAGTAGCCGTCTTCACCGTAAGCCCAATAGCCGGGGGTCCACATCAGGTTGGGCGCCGGGCAGATGGGCTGTACATACACCGGCAGCACCGGCGGCGCAAACCCCACACTGATGAAGATGCCGGCAAAGGACGTCGCAGGAATGAGACAGACGAGCAGCGCCAGCATCAACCAGCGCGCAGAGCGAAACAAGCGCATAAGAAAACCTCCTGATCCTTTCGTGCCTGCCCTGCTGTTCGGCGTCCACAGGCCCCTGGGCAGGGTGAGGACCTGGTGGAGTTGCTTGAAGCCCGGACCACGTTTGCTCGATTGCGCGCCAAGTTCAGGTTCATCTTCCCGGCTCTCAAAAAGGCCCCGGGCGAAGACCTGCGGTCGTCCGGAACATGCTGAAAAAGAGCCGCTTGCGGACTAAGGCCGATGGCGCAATCAGACTGCTCCTGTTCAGACCCCTTCCGCCGCAGGAAGTTGCAGTGCCGGGAAAAAATTCCGCCGTTTGCGGCTTGAGAACCGAGGCCGGGGGCAAGCAGGGGGAGCCGCCGGGCGCAAGACGCGGAAAGGCCCACGGCGCACCGTGGGCCTTTCCGCATGGAAGAAAAAACTCCGCGCCAGCAACCTTACTTGGGCTTTTCTTCGGGCTTCGGCTGCGGCTTGGGAGCGGGCTTTGCCGCCGGTTTGGGAGCGGGCCTTGGCTCTGCTTTGGGCGCGGGCCTTGCCTCGGGCTTTGGCTCAGCCTTCGGTGCGGGCCTTGCCTCGGGCTTTGGCTCGGCCTTGGGTACGGGCCTTGCCTCGGGCTTTGGTTCAGCCTTGGGTACAGGCCTTGCTTCCGGCTTTGGCTCTGCCTTGGGCGCGGGCCTTGGCTCAGGCTTGGGCTCGACTTTGGTTGTGGGCTTGGGCTCTGCTTTGGGCGCAGGCTTTGCTTCCGGTTTGGGCTCCGCCTTGGGCGCGTTCCTTGCCTCAGGCTTTGGTTCGGCTTTGGTTGTGGGCCTTGTCTCGGGCTTGGGCTCGGCCTTCGGCGCCGCATGGGGCGCTGCCTTGGATTCCGCCTTGGGGGCGGCATTTGGTGCGGGCTTGGGCCCGGGTTTCGCCGCGACCGGGGCTTCTGTCTTCAGTCCCGGAGGCGGGGCGTGCTTTTCCTCCGGCAGCGGCTTGGCGACAGCCAGGGTCTTGGGATGGCCGCCATTGGCCTTGGCATAGGAGGTCTTGTCGACCTTGGCCGCGGCAATGTGCTGGGTCTGGAACTTGGTCGGAGCCACGTGCTGGTCGTGCGCGGCCACCAATTCCTGCGGCGCGGCGGCGTGCTGAATGCCGCCCGGGCCGCCGTTGTAGGCCACATGATTGGGGTTGGCGACGATCCCGGACTGCACGATTGTCGTGTTGATGTAGGTGGTGTGGATGATGGTCTCATTCACATGCACGACGGCGGTGTTGTAGGCGAAAGAACCCCCGCGCCACTCGCCCCCGGCAAAGCCGATGCCGCCGTAGCCGAAGCCGTAGTTCACGCCCCCGTAGTAGCCAATGTGCGGGCCCCAATAGCCATCATGGAACCCGTAATGGCCGCCCTCCCAGCCCCAATAGGGCGGGGTCCACAGCGCGCCCTCGTAGGGCGCGGGAACCCAGGCGCCGGGCACCCAGAAATAGCCGTCCGGTCCGTAGGCCCAAAAGCCGGGGGTCCACATCAGGTTGGGTTGCGGGCACTCGGGTTGCACATAAACCGGCAGCACAGGCGGAGCAAAACCGACGCTGATGACAAGTTGTGAAGAGGAAAACACCGGAAACAGAGAGATGAAAAGCGTCAGCAACAGCCAACGCGCGGGGCGGAACATTGGCATGGGAAGAACCTCCGGGTTCTTTCGCGCCTGCTCCGCTGCCGGTATCGATTTGCCCGGTCAGGGAGAGGGCTTTGGGTACTTCGCAGCCAGCCTACCCCGTGCCCTTGCCCTGATCTGGTCAAAATCGAACAGCGAATTGAGTCCTTGCCGAATTGGGCCTCAGTACCTGTAGCTCAGCCCCATGCCCACTACGTGGCGCGCCTGAAGATTCACTGGGATGTAGACGACCGACGGGTTGGGCGCGGGCAGGTAAGTTGGCTGCGGGATGGTTCCGATATTTCCAGCAACCTGGCCGATGCCGATATCGAAGGCGAAGTGCGGGCGCTCGCGCTGAGTGACGCGCACAGCGTAGTCCAGGGTGGTGGGCAGGTCAGCCTTGCCGGCCACCAGCGATATGCCAGCGGGCGGGTTGGGGCCCAGGCCCTTCGAAGTGCCGGGCTCCTGAGTAAAGCCCGCCGAGGGCACGGCAACGATGCCATGGCCGAGGGGCAGCGGAATGCCCAGGCCGCCAAAGAGCCGTCCGCCGAAGCGTGTGCTCTGGCCGCCGATGCCGAAGATGGTGGCATTGGTGGCTTTCCATCCCACGTTCGCCAGGAACGGGACCGGCTTCTTTGCCCAGGTTTTGGTAACGGCTATGTAGACGTCTCCGTTGGTGTAGGACTTGGCAGCCGGGACAGCCACCGGGGTACACTCTTTCGTGGCAATGCAGAACTGATCGTAGGACTCGACGGCAAGCGGAACCGCTTCGCCGGATACGAATTTGTCGCCGGTGCGAACCACGCCGCCGACTGCTACTCCCGGCGACCAGGGACCAAACTGGCCGTCGTTGATAGCCACGACCTTGCCGTGAAAGACGTTCATCCCGTTCGCGTTCCAAAGCTGGCTAAAATCCGGTGTGACCGGGTAAGCGGTGGCTGACGACGTAGACCCCAGCACAAAATTGCCCATCACCGTGGTGGTCGGACCGCTGTCGCCGAATTGATGCACGCTGCGCGTATAGCCGGCCTCGGCGCGGCCGAAAAAGGCCTCGGTGATGCTGAAGGTTTCGATATTGCCTATCACCTTGGAGGCGTTGATGAAGTGGACGCCGACGGCGGGGTGAGAAAACGCCTGTCCCTTCTCCATGTAGACAACGTAGGCAGTGGGCGTCAGGAAGCCGCCGGTTTGGCCCTCGAGCGTAAGGTTTTGGGCGTTGAGTTGCCGGGTGGCAAGCATGGCAACCGTCAGGAAGCCGCAAACAGCGAGTCTGTGGAGAATTCTCGAAACCACTTTCTTCTAACTCCAGTGGGGGGCAGTCGCCTGCCTCCGGTTGCGTTCTAAACTGAACTCTTTTAACACAAACTTAGCAGACTCGTCTTCATCTTTGTTGGGGTGGTAGACTCACCCCATGCCGCGCGGTCTTTTCATCACCTTCGAGGGCCTGGACGGCTCGGGTAAAACCACTCAAATCCAACGTTTGGCCTCCTGGCTCAAAATGCGCGGCCAGCCGCCGCTCGTAACCCGGCAACCGGGAGGAACCGCGACCGGGGACCGCATTCGCGCCCTGGCGCTGGACTCCCGCTCGACCGGCCTGGCGCCCATGGCGGAGATGGCCCTGATGTTCGCCGACCGCGCCCAGGCCATCGCCGAAGTCATCGAGCCGGCCCTCTCAGCGGGCAACATCGTGCTCTGCGACCGCTTTACCGATTCCACCGAGGCCTACCAGGGCGGCGGCCGGGAGTTGGGCTCCGAGGCGGTGCTCGAACTGCACCGCCTGCTGGCCTCCAATCTCCAGCCCGACCTTACGCTGCTGCTGCTGCCGTCGCTCGAAGCCTCACTGGCCCGCGCCCGGCGGCGCAACCAGCGCGTCCAAGAGCAAGCCGGGGCCGACGAGAACCGCTTCGAGCAGGAAAAGGACGCCTTCTACAGCCGGGTGTGGCAGAAATATCGCGAGATCGCCGCCCGCGAACCTGCGCGCGTGGCGCTCGTCGAAGGCGACCTTTCCATCGACCAGGTGCACGAGCGGGTTGTGGCCGCCGTCAGCGCGCGGCTCGGGGCCAGGGGCATCGAATCCCGCGGGAATGCCGCAGCCTGCGCCAGCGCGGGATTATAGGCTTTCTTAAACGACCTCTAGCAGCCGTCGGTCGCCCGGTTCCGGCTTCCCTTCTGTCGCGTGATGCTGAACAACTTCCGCGCAGCGGATGAGCCCCGCATCGTTCGTCAGAATGGTCCAGTTGTTGCGCTCCGCGACTGCGCACAAGAGCATATCGACTTCGCCGCACTGCACCCCCGCCGTCCGGCAGAGATTGTCCAGCCGGGCCGCTTGCACGTAGTCCAGCGACTCAATCGCCGCGTCCGGAAATACCGCCAGGTGTTCGCGCAGTTTCTCGAACTGCTCCATGTGCTTGATGCCGGAAAGCACCTCTTGCCGCACCGGGCCAACCATCACCACGCGCCCGTCCCTAATCCCCTCCGCAAGCACCGAGACCAGCCGCGTTTCTTCGGGCTTCATAACCGCTGTGCCTTTCTGGCGGCGCAGGGCCAGGGACCACACGCAACTATCGACCAGGACCCTCACTGTCCCGTCTCGATTCTGTCGCGGTTCCGGCTATGCCTGGCATCGTAGGAGGGATCGAAATCAATGGTTCCGAACAGTTCAAGAATCGCGAGTTGTTTATGCCGGGCGACGTACTCCTCCAATGCAACCGTCACAGCTTCCCGCTTGGTTGCGTGTTTTCCAACCCGCCGCGCTTCATCAATCAGTGTGTCGTCTATGGCTAGATTGGTTGCCATCGTACCCCTCCGAGTGTGTAAATTATCACACATCCAGATGTGTGATGCCGCGTCATCCCGATTATTTTCGAGGCCACTTTCGGGTTCAGTCGCCGCCGAACCGCTATAATTCCGCCCAAGCCGCAAGAACCTCAATTCACGCACGAAACGAGACCGCATGAACCCGATTCATCGCGCCTTTGTTGCCTCCGCACTGCTGCTGGCCGCGCCTGCGCTTCTGGCCCAGGTTTCCGAGTCCGCCATCACCAATCAGCTCAGGAACCTGCGCTCGGTGCCCACGGCCCAGCGCCCCGGGGCCACCCTCAAGCTGGCCACCGACATTCGCACTCTGCCCGCCGGAATGCCCAGGCTCAAGCTGGCCGACGCGCTCTGTCACCTGGCCACGGAGGGCGACGCCGGCGCCCAGACCCTGCAGGCGGTCGCCGATACCCTGGCCCAGTCCCTGGCTGCTTCGCCAGTGCCCGCCAAAGGCGACCAGCCCCCCATGCCCTACATGGACCTGGCCAGGCTGGTGCGCTACGAGCACGTGACCGCAACCCTGGACGACCCGCTCTTCGCGAAAGCCGCGCAGGTGCTGGCCGGCGAAGACGCCGACATCGAGAAGGCCGACTTCACTCTCAAGGACCTGCACGGCAAGAAAGTCACCCTCTCGGAGCTGCGCGGAAAGATCGTTCTGGTCAACTTCTGGGCCACCTGGTGCGGGCCTTGCCGGCTGGAGATGCCGGACCTGGATGCGCTCTACACCCACTTCCAGCCCCAGGGCCTGGTCGTTCTCTCCATCACCGATGAGGAGCCCTTCAAGGTCAGCTCCTTCATCGGTCCCACCAGCTATCATCCTCCGGTCCTGCTCGATCCGGACGGCAAGGTGAGCAAGCAGTTCCACATCGACGGCATCCCCAAGAGCTTCGTCTTCAACCGCGAGGGCAAGCTGGTGGCGGTGGCCATCGACCAGCGCACCCAGCGCCAGTTCCTCGATATGCTGTCCAAGACCGACCTGCACCCGTAAGGACTGCCCGCTGGCCTGGACCTCAACCTGCTCCGGACTCCAAGTTGTTCCAGGCTCCAAGTTGCTCCGGACTCCAACTTGCTCCGGACTCCAAGATGCTCTAGGCTCAACCCGTGGGCTTTCAGGAATTTCTCGGCAATTCGGCCACCGTCACCCATCTTCGCGAAAGCATCCGCGCGGACCGATTCCCTCAGTCGCTGATTCTGGCCGGGCCGCGGGGGTCGGGCAAGTACACCCTGGCGCTGATGCTGGCCCAGGCCGTCAACTGCCTTCATCCCACCGAGTCGGACGGCTTGCCGGACTTCTGCGGCACATGCCGGAACTGCGCGCGCATTGGGGACGCGGCCAACCTGGAGGAGCGCGTGGCCGAGGCCGTAGCCGCCCGCGAAGAGATGCGCGACACCGACAAGCGCGAGACCCGCATTCTCATCCAGACCCACCCAGACCTGCTGGTCATTCCGCCCGACCCGCCGCAACTGCTGATCAAGATGGGGCAGGTTCGCCAGGCGATTCACATGGCCTGGTACCGCCCGCCGGTGGAGGCGCGCCGGGCCTTCACCATCTTCACCTCGTCGGCCTTCATGAAAGAAGCCGCCAACTCGCTGCTCAAAGTTCTAGAGGAACCGCCGGAGCGGACCTCGCTCGTGCTGCTCACCGAGAATCCGCAGGAGCTGCTGCCCACCATTCGCTCCCGCGCCGTGGTTCACCGGCTGGGGGCGCTGGCCGCCCAGGACCTCGAATCCCTGCTCGCCCGGCGCCGCCCGGAGCTGAAAGCCAATGACCGGGCCCTGGCCGCGCGCCTGGCCGAAGGAGCCGTGGGCCGCGCCCTGACGCTGGACCTGGGCGTCTACCTCGCCAGCCGCAAGGATGCCCTGGTCCTGCTGCGCACCGCCCTGCGCGACCCCGATTACTCCGAGCTATTCCACGCCACGGAGAGCTACCGCGCCGGCGCCGACGGCCAGGAAAAGACCATCAACCTGCTGCGCGCCCTGGGCAGCCTCATCGAGGACCTGCTGCTGATGGTGGCCGGCGCGCCGCAGCTCATCCGCAACCTGGACATGGAGGCCGAATTGAGCCGCCTGGCCGAGGGGCTCAGCGTGGATTGGATCGACGCGGCAGCCAAGGCCCTGGTGCAGGTGGAGCAGGGCATGCGCCGCAATCTGCTCCGCTCCATCTCTCTGGACGCCATGGCGGTGGGTTTGGAACGTAACTAGAAGAGCGGGAAGCGCCCCCCCTCGAAAAACAGGAAGCAACCCCGGCCCACGGCCCCGCATCTCTTGGTTAACAAGCATTCCCGCCACTGATCGTTCACTGGACATCCGAAAGCCTTTCCCGGCATCGGTGTTTTGTCCGCGGAGGTACCGGAGCGGAGTTTGCAGTTTTCTTGTTCGCGGTCGCCTCCAAGCGCGTTTCAACCTGAAGGCAGAGGGACGGCCGCTTTCGATTTGTGATTCTTGCCTTGCGCAATGATGATGCTCTATTCCCCAGAGAGGACTGCACCCCATGACCGGTCGCGCGACCCTGTCCGGCATCGTTCGCGGAAGCTTCCCCGCACCATCCGGAGTCAATTCCGGCGCAAGAAGCAAGCCCACGACGCTGTTTCCCTTCCGCCTCACGGCGCCATCCGCGGAGCTGGATGCCCCGCATCACCACGCCGAACTCTTCTACCTGCAAAAGCAGATCCAGGCCAAGACCCCCATGGTGGTGGTGCTCGAAGACGGGGAGAAGATCGAAGGCTGCATCGAATGGTATGACCGCAATGCCATCAAGGTCCGCGGCCAGAGCAAGACCCTGATCTACAAATCCGCCATCCGCTACATGTACAAGCTGGGCGACCAGGGGCTGTGAAAAGCAGGGGTCAGGGACCAAGGGTCAGAATTGACCGGCTCCAGCCGGCCTCAAGGTCGGCCGCCCTGGGTCGGCATGGGCTTCACAGGCTGCGAAAAGACCTTGTCGATCGCTGCGTTTTCCCTTTGTGACGGACTTTCGCCGATCGGGCCAGCGATTCAACCGGAATCAGCCCCCTCAAGCGCACCAAGTCACGCCGTCATGCTCAGCTTTCAGAGCCAGTCCACTCGGTCCGGGCCACGCAGTTTCACCTGGCGCAACGGGCGGTCCAGCTTGGACCAGCCAAAGACACGCTCGATCGGTTTGCGCTTGCGCTGGTTGACCGTGCGCCGCGGGTTCTGCCGCTCCTCTTCCGTCAGGCGGCCTGGCAACCAGCGGACGCGTCTCCAACTCCATGCCGGGGTGATAGGGTATTTCTGACGGCCCCTTCATGAACCGACGCACGCGCAGAACGCTCTGGATAGTGGCCGCGGTCCTGATTCTGCTGGCCGTGGCCATCTTCCTGCGCTCCAAGGCCCCGCCCGAGGCCGCGCGCCTCTTGCCCGAGTCCGATGGCATCGTCTACGTCCACCTCAAGCTCATGCGCGCCTTCCCCCATAAGGACCTCAAGCCACCCCAGCGCGTGCCCGAGTACCAGCAGTTCGTTGACGCCACCGGCATCGACTGGGAGCAGGATCTGGACGAGGTGGCCATCGCCCTGCACCGCATGAGCGACCCCAACGGCCTCAACGGCCCGGTCGCCTACTCCATGGTCCTGGTGGGAAAAATCACCGGCCACAAGCTCAACGCCTGGCTCGACTCCCACGCCGCGGCCCGCGAGTCCTACGCCGGACACACCATCTACTCCATTCCCTCCGACGGCCGCACCGTGCGCGTGGCGCAGATCGGCTACGACATGGTGGCCGTCTCCAACACCCCCACCCCCGAGCAGATCCACTCCATGCTCGACCGCCATTCCACCGCCGCCTGGCCCTTTTCCGGCTCCACCCTGCTGGCCCACTACTACCACGACGTGCCGCTGCTCTCGCTGGCCTGGGGTGTCGGCCAAGTCGGCCTGCCCTTCTCCGAAAGCGGCGTCATCAAGTTCTTTGGCCTCTCGCTGCCCATCGAAGCCGATTCCACTTTCGTCGCCAGCCTGCGCTGGACCGGGGCGCTGCGCCTCCGTGTCGAGGAGATCGCCGCCACCGACGAGGTGGCCACCACCCAGGCTGCCGCCATGGCTACCCTGGTCACCCTGGCCCGCGGATTCACCCAGCCCCTGCCCGCCAACGCCGCCAACAACGGCCTCAAAGAGCTGCTCAAGACCGCCGAAGTCTCCCGCAAGCGCAACCGCGTCGTGGTCGCCGCCACGCTCTCGCCTTCCCTCTTCAGCGGCCTTGCCGAGGAACAAAGCTCCCCGCCTGCTTCCTTCGCCCCGCCTGCCGCATCCAAGTAATCAGAACGCTTCCCGGAGCGGAAAAGCGCGCCCATCCGCTCCAAACTTTCATTGGCAAGCCGATTGTTATCAAGACAAAACCGCATTCCCCGCGGAGGACCCATGCTTCGTCCCGATCGCTCTTCGATAGCCGTTGCCCTGCTTTGCACGCTTGGCTTTCTTGCTTATCTTGTCCTCGAAATCGACAGCCGCGCGGCCATCACCGCATCCGCGCGCCCCACTACGCCCCCCACTTTGTCCGGCCCATCGGCCTTTACCGACGCGGCCCACGAGTCACCCGGCATCCGCCGCCACCTCACCGTCGCCGACATGCCCGCCCCCGCGCCCAATGAGTCGGTGGACAACGGTCCCACCCTCGTTCCCCGCCCCGCCAACGCATGGCCCATCGCCCCCCAGGGCTTCAAGGTCACGCTCTACGCCACCAACCTCGACAACCCCCGCCTGCTGCGCACCGCACCCAACGGCGACCTTTTCCTGGCCGAAAGCGAAACCGGTAAGATCAAGGTCTTCCGCGGCGTCGGTTCCGACGGCAAGGCCGCCCAGGTCTCAGTCTTCGCCGCTGGCCTCCACCAGCCCTTCGGCATCGCCTTTTACCCCGCCGGCCCCGACCCCGCCTGGATCTACATTGGCAACACCGACGGCATCGTTCGCTTCCCCTACCAGAATGGCGACCTAACGGTGCGCGGACCCATCGAGAATCTGGCTGAGCTGCCCGGTGGCGGACGCCTCCGCGGCGGCGGACACTGGACCCGCGACCTCGTCTTTTCCAAGGACGGCGCCCGGCTCTTCGCCTCCGTCGGCTCCCACTCCAACGTCGACGACACCGACACCCATCCCGAGGAATTCCACCGCGCCGATGTGCTCGAGTTCACCCCCCAGGGAAAGTTCGTCAAGGTCTTCGCCTGGGGCCTGCGCAACTGCGTTGGCGAAGCCATCAACCCCGCAACCGGCGAACTCTGGTGCTCCACCAATGAACGCGATGGCCTGGGCAACAATCTCGTCCCCGACTACGTGACTCACGTTCAGGAGGGCGGCTTCTACGGCTGGCCCTGGTTCTACTTCAACGGCCCCTCGGGCGGACTGCAGGACCCGCGCCATCCCGGCAAGCACCCTGAATTGCAGTCCAAAGTCATCACCCCCGACATTCTCGTCAATCCCCACTTCGCCTCGCTCGAAATGTTCTTCTACGAGGGCTCCCAGTTCCCCGCCGAGTTCAAAGGCGACGGCTTCGCCGCTGAACACGGCTCCTGGAACCGCGCCCAGCGAGCCGGCTACGAGGTCATTCGCCTGCCCATGCGCAACGGCCACGCCACCGGCGAGTACGAGGATTTCCTCACCGGCTTTGTGCTCCCCAACGGCCAGGTCTGGGGCCGCCCCGTGGGCGTCGCCCAGGCCGGCGACGGCTCCCTGTTCGTCTCCGACGACGGCTCCCGCTCCATCTGGCATGTGACCTACACCGGGCGTTAGCCAGAGCGGTTCCACAATTCACATGCCCTTTGTGGCGCTGCGAAGGGTGCCTTTTTCTTGATGAAAAAGGCACTTGAGAGCTGTGGCTTCTGGGTACCGCAATTGTGGAACCGCTGTAGCCCCTGCATCACTCGGTGCCGATCCCAAACCCGCCTTGCCCCATGGCGCGTCCAACAAGCACAATAGCTGAAGCGCTCCGAAAGCAGGTTCGACTCATGCGGAAATCTTCCTTCTCATCACCGGCCGGCCTGGGAGCAGCCTTTCTGGCTGTCTGCCTGACGGCTGCGCCTGCGCTGGCCCAGGCCCCCAATCCACCCGCGCCCGCCGCTCCGGCCGCCGCGGATGCCCAGTCCGCGCCCCAAATCCTGCCCGCCACCCCGGCCAACGACGCCTTGCTGGCCAAGGCCGCCAAACTCTACTACTCCACCGACAAGACCGGCCTGGCCCGCTTCGATTGCGCCGTCCATGCCGACTGGCGCACCGTCTTCCTCGACGCCGGCAACGGCGCCCCGGTCCCCGAAGACGATCCCCGCGTGCTCCTGCTCAACTCCGTCAAAGTCACCCTCCACGCCCGCATGAAGGGCGGCTCCGGCATCGACTGGAACCCGCCCGCACATCCCGCCAAGCCCCTGGACCAGGACTCCATCGAGCTGCTCGACAAGATGCAGGCCGGCACCGCCCAGATGTTGCAAGGCTTCATGCAGTTCTGGCCTCCTTTTGTCGATGGCTCGGTGGTCCCCGACTCGAGCGAAGGCCTTGCAGGTTGCCCCCACTGACAAGGGCGGCTACAAGATGCACGCCGAGGGCGGCGGCACATCGCTCACCGAGGTCTTTTCGAACGACATGGTGCTGGAGCAGTTCAACGTGGCCATGAATGGCATGACCATCGACTTCTCTCCCGCCTACAAACCCACGGAGAAAGGCTTGCTGGTCCAGAGTTTCCAGGCCCGCATCCTTCCCGCCGGAACCCCGCCCGAGCAGGCCCAGGAGATGCACGTGGCGCTTGAATACCAGACCATCGACGGCTTTCCCATTCCCGCCCGGCTCAATATGGAAGTGGTCGGCACCGGCAAGTTCAACTTCCTGCTCGATGGCTGCCGGGTGAACCCGCCCGCCGAATAGAGCGGTTCCACAAATCCCATGCCCTTTGTGGGGCTGCGAAGGGTGCCTTTTTCTTGATGAAAAAGGCACTTGATGGCTGTGGCTTCTGGGTACAGCAATTGTGGAACCGCTGTAGCGGTCTCAAATCAGAAACGGCTCCCGCAAGCGCGGAAGCCGTTTCTGAAATCCTTCTATTGAAGGTCCTATCTGCTGCCCTGCGCGCCCATGTCGGTCAGCGCCATCTGGTCGTAGGTGGTGTGCAGATACTTGTGCGGGTTCACCGGAACCCGGTGGACGCGCACCTCGTAGTGAAGGTGCGGACCGGTCGCGCGGCCCGATTGGCCCACATAGCCAATCACCTCTCCGCGAGACACATGCTGGCCGGGCACAACCGCGATCGCGGAAAGATGCCCGTAGACCGTGAGCACATCGTGGCCATGGTCCAGCACAATCTGGCGGCCGTATCCGGCGCCCATCTCCATGCCCGTCACCACCCCATCGCCCGCGGCCCGCACCGGCGTACCATAGGGCGCCTCAATGTCAATGCCGGAATGAAACGCGCCTTCCCCATTGATCGGGTCCTGGCGCTCGCCAAAGCTCGATCCCACCCGGCCTTCCAGCGGCCAAAGCGAGGGCGCGTCGGCCAGCTCCGTCCAATCGCCGATAAAGCTCGGCGACAGCCCGCTCTCCAGCGCTCGCGTAATGCGGCCGGAAAGCGCCTGTGCCCGCAGCGTATAAAACTGATCGATGGAAAGCTTGACCTGCTGCTGGTCCATTTCGTCGGTCAGCCCCAGACTGGCCGGCGTAGGCTGGGCCGCGGCGCTCGCCGCTTCCGCCGCCTTGCTCGTGGCCAACTTGTTCTGCCGCAGTCCGTAAAGCGCCGTCACTTCATTGGCAAGGGCGCCCAGCGACGCCACCTGCACATCGCGATCGTGCGCGATCTGCGCCATCTGCTTGTAGTCCTTGCGCAGCGTCTCCCGCTCCTGGCGCACTTGGTTGTAGCTCTCCGTCTTCAAGAGCATCCGGGTGTAGGAACCGGCCAGTCCCACAATGGTGAACGCTCCCACCAGCGCGGCGGCAACAAATCCATACACGTATTGAATAGGCAGCGGAATCTTGCGAAGCCGCCCATCGTCATCTCTGGATACAAAAACTATGTAATAGCGCTTGCGTAGCATTTCTTGCCTTTCATCCCCGCCGTTTGCGGGGCCGCAATTCGCCGAGTACCGAATAAAAGCGCAAGTCGGATGGGCCGTTCAACCCACAAAACAACACAAACACTTCCTGGGGCACTTTGCACAACGTCCCTTAAGGCTAACAAAACAGGCCTTGCGGGGTCAATTGTTTTGATGCAATGAATATCGGCTATTCCACCACGAATTTCAGTGCAATCTTGAACAGAAGTGTGCCCCGCGGGAAGAATCCCGCCTCCCTGCCCTATTCTCAGTAGGTGCGCATCCAGCCGTTCCATTCTGAAACCACCCCAGACCGAGGCGAGCTCGCCCTGCTCCGTGAGATTCGCCGCCTCGCCGCTGGCTCCTCATCCGCCGGACTGCGTCTGGGCATCGGCGACGACTGCGCCCTGCTCGTTCCCCGCGCTGGCGAAGAACTGGCCGTCACCACCGACCTGTCCATCGCAGGCCGCCATTTCCGCCTCGACTGGCACGCGCCTGAAGCCGTCGGCCACCGCGTGCTGGCGCGCGGCCTCAGCGACCTGGCCGCCATGGGCGCCCGTCCCGTGGCCGCCTTGCTTTCGCTCGGCCTGCCGCGCTCCCTCACCGTGCCGACGAGCCGCCGGCCAGCCTGGGTGCGGCGCTTCCTCGACGGCCTGCTCACCCTGGCTGCGGCCCACAAAGCCCCTCTAGCCGGCGGCGACCTGGCCGAATCTCCAATCGCCCTGGCCGACATCGTGCTGGTCGGCGCCGTCCCCCGGGGCCGAGCCCTGTTCCGCTCTGGCGCCCGGCCCGGAGACCTGCTCTACGTCACCGGAGCCCTCGGCGGAGCCGCCGCCGGTCTCGCCCGCCTCGCCAAACTGGCCCAAACCTCCCGCCCCAACCCGCCCCGCATCCCCAAGAAACTCCAGGCTCTCCTCGCCCCGCACCTCTACCCCCAACCCCGCATCGCGCAGGGTCTCCAACTGCAGCGCCGCGGCCTGGCCTCCGCCGCCCTCGACCTCAGCGACGGTCTCTCCACCGACCTGACCCACATCTGCGAAGAGTCCGGCGTGGCCGCCGAGGTCGATGCCGCCCTGCTGCCTCTCCACTCCGGAGCAACCCTCGCGCAGGCGCTCCACGGCGGCGAAGACTACGAACTGCTCTTCACCGCGCCCGCCTCTGCCCGCCTGCCCCGCCAAATCGCCGGTGTCCCCATCACCCAAATCGGCCGCATCGTAAAATCCCGCCCCGGCCAGCCCTCCGTCACCCTGCTCACTCCCCAGGGCCCCCAGCCGCTCATGCCCAGCGGCTGGGAACACTTTTCCTGATTCGGGACCGAATTCGGCCTCGGATTCCGCCCTGCCTCCGTGCCGGTCAGTTCAATAGGCCACTGTGAACTGCCGGCGCACATGCTGCGGCTTCTCCAACTCGTCCACCAGAGCCACGGCGTAGTCCTCGGCGGAGATGCGGCTGTCGCCCTTCTCGTCCACCACCAGCGCCGTGTCCCCCAACCGGAACTTGCCCGTCCGCTCGCCCGGCCCAATCAAAGCCGCCGGACTCAGCGCGCTCCACTCCAGACTCGAACCCTTCAGAATCGACAGCGCTTCCCGGTGCGCCAGCGCAATCGGCTTCCACGCCGCGGGAAAACTGGGCGTGTCCACCAGTTGCACCCCCGGCGCAACCTCCAGGCTGCCCGCGCCGCTCACCGCGATCAGCCGCCCCACACCGGTCGCCTTCAGCCCCTCCAGCACCGACCCCGTCGCCGCCAACAGCTTTTCCGGCTGGTCTTGCGGCGGAGCATACGCGCTGATCGCCGCCTCCGCCCCCTTGGCGGCGGCCGCCACGCTGGCCGCGTCCGTCACATCGCCCTTCACCACGGTCGCGCCCTTGGCCGTCACTTTCTCCGGGTTGCGAACCACCGCCGTCACCTGGTGGCCGCGGCTCAAAAGTTCCTCTAAAATGCGGCTCCCGATCATACCGGACGCGCCAAACAATACGACTTTCATTCTGTGTCTCCCTTGTTTGTTGTCGTTGGGTCTCGACGCGGCGCGGTTGTCAGGGCCACGGTAATTCCCAACGAGCTTATTGGCCCTCCGCGCATGGGCCGAGACCAACATCAGCCAGATGCTCGCCGCCCAGCAGCGCTTCGACGCGGAGAAATCTACGGAACAGAGCGGGCAGCCTGCCCTGGCTCTTCAGGGTCCCGCAGATCGCGAATCCAGGCATTGATCTCTTCCTTCCTCGAGAACGCGGGAAGAACACCGGCAAAGGCCTCAAACGGATTCTTCTCCGGGGGCGCCGGCCGCACGACCTTAATCGACTGACGAGTCTCCGCTTCACTAAGGATGTGCTCCATGAAGGCTCTCCGAAAATGCAGGATTATTCTTCCCAGGGGTTGATCACGACAACCCCCATAGGCTCGAAATGCTTTGTGTTTCTGGTAGCAACTGCAAATCCCCTGGCCAGCGCCGTCGCGGCGATGTAAGCATCTGGAGCAACCATTTTGGCTCCAAGCCTCTCAGCCTTCGCCCCGGCCATCGCCAACTGATCTGCGGCAGTGGCATCAAACGGGAGCACGCGGCCCCCCAATAAAGCCAGTACCTCCTCAATGCTCGATAAGAGCCGTTTTCTTCGTGCCCCTTCAGGCAGACGGTATACGCCGTACTTCAATTCCGCCTGAGTAACGGCGCTGATGTGCAAGGTCTCCAGTTCCTGCCGGTCCAGCCACTCCGTCACATGTAAATCAGGGGTGGGTTTGAACATCTCGGAAATTACGTTTGTATCCAGAACGATCACTGGAAGTTTTCCCCCGTAAATTCCTTGCGCGGCAAAGGCTCCAGGTCTTCGATGCCTCCGGCCTTTTGGCTGATCCGGCGAAGCTCGGTACCGAACTTCACTCGCTCAGGAGGCAATACCGTGAGTTCGATGATGGAACGCACCTCTGCTTCTGTGGAGCGGCCATGCTGCGCCGCCCTCAGCCGCAAGGCTCGATGAGTCTCTTCCGGTAGATTCCGGACTGTCAAACTCGGCATCCAACCACCTCCGACACAAGTATGCCATCATTCTATAAATTAGGCACTCATTGATAGCACGTACTTGCGCATGCTTGCATCTTGACCGGTCTGTCGAGACCCCGGGATTGGGAAACGCCCCGCAACGCGCTTCAGAACGGCCTGGAATCGGATGGTCAGGTCCTTTTCCTGGGGCTGCTTTGGAATCTTTATCGTGACCTTTTATGTGTGCCGTTCTATGTGTCCCAATATCGGAGCATCATCTTGCCTCTTGGTTTCTCGGTCCGTTTGCAGAGGCAGGTTTTGCACCAGCAACCGCATCCTGCTTTGCGAGCCATTTCTTTTGGAGCGCCCTATTTTGCCGGTATTTGCAGCAATACCGCGATATATTGGCGCACCTTGGAAACCAGGAACGCTGGGGCTTTCGAATGAAACTCGGCTCCGCGCCCGGACCAATCCAAACTCTTGATCTGGTCAACCAATACTGCTCCCTCGACCTCGCCTATGGTGACTGGCAGCGCGAAGGGATAGGGCTTGACCTTCGATGTCAGGGGGCAGACGACCGCCAGACAGCATGCCCGGTTGTACCGGTAATCCGTTAAAACCAGAACCGGGCGCCGTTTGGCCTGCTCCCGCCCAACTTGAGGATCGAAATCGAGGAAGACGATGTCGCCAGTGTCCGGAACATAAGGCGCTACCACTCGATCGCTTCCCTTCCTGTCTCGGGTCCGACGGATACCTCGGAATACCTGTTTTCCGGGGTGATCCGAGCCACCAATTCCGCCAAGGTAGGCACATCGCCAACCCGATGCAACTGCACAACCCCATCGGCGCCTACGGCAATCTCCAGTGGATCTCCAACTTGAAAATGGGCATCCTCCGCCACGAGCTTCGGAATCCTGACCGCCAGACTATTGCCCCACTTCAACACTTGTGCCTGCATGATCCCTCCGTATCTACAATGTATCGCGGGGTCTGAACGAGAGTAAAGTACTCGTTCTTGACCGCCCCCGGCAATCCAGCCCTCCGGAACCCCGCCACTCTCTCCGTCTATCATCAAATCAGTCATGAGCACCCCAGAAACCCGCGTCCGCTTTGCCCCTTCCCCCACCGGCCTCGTCCACGTCGGCAACGCGCGCACCGCCCTCTACAACTGGCTTTTCGCCCGCCGCACCGGCGGCCAGTTCCTGCTGCGCATTGAAGACACCGACCTCGAACGCTCCGAGACCCGCTACGAAACCCAGCTCATCGAAGACCTCCGCTGGCTGGGCCTGGACTGGGACGAAGGCCCCGGCGACCCCGGCGCGCCCGACAAGGGCAGCTTCGGCCCCTACCGCCAGTCCGAGCGGCTTGAAATCTACGCCGAGCACACGGCTCGCCTGCTGGCCGAGGGCAAAGCCTACCGCTGCTTCTGCACCACGGAAGACCTGGAAGCCGAGCACAAAATCGCCGTCGCCGAGAATGGCCCGCAAATCTACTCCCGCCGCTGCCTGGCTTTGACGCCGGCCCAGGTTGAAGCCAACCTTGCCGCCGGCAAGCCCTTCGCCGTGCGCCTGGAGATCGGCCCCGAGCCCCTGCGCTTCCACGACCTGGTCCGCGGCGAAGTCGAGTTCCCCGCCGAAACCGTCTCCGACCCCATCCTTGTTCGCTCCGCCAGCAGCCTCTCGGCCGGCGTCCCGGTCTACAACTACGTGGTCGCCATCGACGACGCGCTCATGCGCATCACCCACGTCATCCGCGGCGACGACCACATCTCCAACACTCCCAAGCAGGTGGCTATCTACCAGGCCTTCGGCTGGCCGGCGCCCGAATTCGCCCACCTTTCCACCATCCTCGGCGCGGACCGCGAACGGCTCTCCAAGCGCCATGGCGCAACCTCCATTTCCACCTTCCGCGAGATGGGCTACCTGCCCGAGGCCCTGGTCAACTATCTCGCCCTGCTGGGCTGGGGCGCCGAAGACGGCAAGACCGAGACTTTCACCCTCCCCGAGCTGACCCGCGCCTTTTCGCTGGAACGCGTCACGCCCTCGCCGGCCATCTTCGACTTTGACAAGCTCAACTGGCTCAACCGCCACCACCTCAAGCAGGCCGCGCCCGACCGGGTGGCCGCGCTCGCCTGGGGCTATTTCGGCGACCGTTTCCCGGCCATCGATGAAGCCCCCGAGCCCCTCCGCAACTGGTTTGCCCGCCTCGTCGCCCTCTTCGTTCCCGCCGTCGATCACCTCGACCAGCTCCCGCTGAAGACCGCTCCCGTCTTCGGATTCGACCTCGGCCTGGCTCGCAAAAACGAGGAAAACGCCGCCATCCTGGCCGAGGAATCCGCCCGCACCGTGCTCGCCGAGCTGGCCGATCGCGTTCGCGCCCACACCGGCCCGGTTACCCCGGAAGCCTTCAAAGCCTGGCTCAACGAAGTCAAGACCGCCACCGGCGTCAAGGGCCAGGAGCTCTTCCATCCCATCCGCATCGCCCTCACCGGCGCACACTCCGGCCCGGCGTTCGACAAGCTCATCCCGCTCATTGAGGACGGCGCCGCTCTGGACGACGATTTGGGCCTCGCCATACCCAGCGTCCGCCAGCGCATCGAAAGCTTTGTCGGGGTCTGACCGCCATGGAAGAGATCTTCTGGATCAAACGCCATCCGCCCGCGCCGCTCGTCCCCGCGCCGCTCGCCATCGTCCTTTGCCCGCGCGGCGGCTCCTGGCTCGACGACGAAATGCTGGCCCTCAAAAGCGGCGGCATCGAAACCCTGGTCTCTCTCCTCGAACAGGACGAGGCCGAAATGCTCAACCTCTCCCAGGAAGGCCCTCTGGCCGAACAGAATGGAATGCGCTTTCTCTCCCACCCCATTCCCGATGTCAGTACGCCCCCCGACACGGCCGCCTTCCGCGCCTTCGTCTCCGGCCTCGCCACCCGCCTCCGCGCCCAAGAGCACATCGGCGTCCATTGCCGAGGCAGTATCGGCCGCGCCACCGTTACCGCCGCCTGCACCCTGATTCACCTCGGCTGGCCGCCCCACGCCGCTCTGGCCGCCATTGAAGCAGCCCGCGGCCTCACCGTCCCCGACACCCAGGAACAGGAAGACTGGATACTGCGCTACCAGGCCAAGCCCTGACCAACATGACCACTCCCACGCCCAGCCCCACGCCCATCTCCACCGTCAACCTCAGCTTTCCCCGCCGCTGGCAGGCTGAAATCCTCCCCCGCCGCCCGCTCATCCTGCCGCCGCGCCACTTCATCTATCCCCGCCACGCCGAAGAAGTCGAACGCGGCGCCCTGGAAATCCTCATCCGGCCCCATGCGCCGCTCGAGCCGGGTGCCCCCGGTCTCTCTTTTGAGACCGGGGAATCTGAGCAACCTTCGCTTGACCCGCAGCCCTTCCTGGCCACCTGCGCCCTCGGCTTTCGCGATCCGGCCGTCCCCACCGGCCTCTGGTCCACGCCGAACCCTCAGGAAATCTGCGCCGTCTCCGGCGGCTACGCCTACCTGATCGACACCGCCCATCCCGACCGTTTCACCATGCTCCCCTTCCGCCCGGTGCTCGAACTCCGCCCGCTCCCCGAGGCAAATCTGCTGCTCTTCATTGGCCACCACGCCATCCTCGCCTGGGGCCCAGCAGGCCAAGCCTGGCAATCGGAGAAGCTCTCCGACGAAGGCGTCACCGTCACCTCCATCGAGAGCGGCGTCCTCCACGGCCTCGGCTGGCAAATGCTCACCGACAAGGAAACCCCGTTCACGCTCGACCTCGGCGCCGGGGTTTTTATTTCGCCTGGGCAACAGCCAAACCTGGGATAGAATTCCCCCAACGGGCCTTCGTGTTCCGGGTTGTGACCCGCACCTACGGCGTTTGCGGGGCAGCCTTGCCGCCCGTTTTCCCAAGATTCAAGACGCTCGACAGGTCATTGAACGATCTCTCTATCGGACAGGAGGGCCTCATGTTGACTGGTCGCCAGCTTTCCCTCGCCTTGGCCGTGGTCTCTTTCTTGCCGGTTGCGGCGAAACTCGCCATCCCGGCCAGCGCGGAAACCGTCACGGATCTCTGCACCCCCAAAATCATCGCCAGCCGGGAATTGGTCACTCCAGCCCAGCGCAAAGCCGCGGGAAACCGCGCCTGGCCGCCGCTCACCGATGTGCCCGACGGCTTCGCCTGGCCGGATACGGAACTGGGAGTCATCAAGGCCGACGGGGGCTATGTGTTTTTCGGCAGCGACGGCGGCTATCATGCCCGCCAGTTCTGGGAGGGTGAGACCTTCGGCAACGACAAGTACGGGTCCATCACCCGCACCATCGGCACGCTGGACAATCCGCTCGGCACCGAGCCGCCCATCGATGTCACCATCCATGCCAATCCCGATCCGTCGGTCAATCCCTTCTACTCCAGTTACGACTACATGGGCGGCGGACCCGTCTATCTGGTCCCTGCCGGGATGCCCGGAGCAGGCAAGCTCCTCTTGGTCTATCACGCCGAAATCCCCACCATCACCACGCAGAGCTTCTACTCGATTCTGGCTCTGGCTTCCTCTTCCGACGGCGGATTCAACTGGACCGACCTGGGCGAGATCGTCCGCATCAATCAGGGCTACCGCACCGACATGGACGGCTACGACATCGGCGACGCCAACCTCGTCGTCTCCCCCGACGGCAAGTACTTCTATATCTACTTTTCCGATTGGCGGGCCAACGGGACCACGCATTGGGGGAACACCGTCACTGTTCTCTCCGTGGCGCGGGCCACCATCTCCTCGGTTCTCAACGACGCCTTCGGAGACCACCCCCGGGCCGCGGCATTTGAGAAGTACTACCAGGGTTGGAATCTGAACCAGGCGCTCGGAGGCTACTCGCAGGATATGAATCCCAAGGGCGCCTACGTGGGCAACCAGCAGGTCGCCTACAACACCGACCTGAAGCGCTACCAGATGTTCATCAATCAGGGAGTCCTGATCGCCTATGCGGAATCCCCGGATGGCCTGAACTGGTCGATTCCCAGCGTGCTCTACGATTTCCGCAACGATCCGGATAAGCCATCGGTCTACGATGTCCCCGTCGGCATGGGCGACAACCCCAGCATTCTGGGCAAGCAGTTTTACATTCTCTACACGCGCTCTCCGATGAACACCGGATGGGACGGCGCATCGGTCAACCGCTTCACCATCTCCTGCCAATGAGCCGCGCCCGGCGTTGGCCCCGATGCCGCTCTTCCCCGGCCCGCTGAACAGGACCGCGCAGTCATCCTACCCGTGCGCAACACTTTCCTGCCGCTGTGCCCAACGGGCCGGCAGCAGCGCCTGATACGCCGAGTTAACCCCCTCGAACACCGAGTCCCAGCTCATCGTCAGCGCATACTCCCGGGCCGCGAGCCGCATCTCGGCGTGCCGGCCGGTGTCGCCCAACACTCCCGCAACCGCCTCGGCAAACTCCCCATCCGGCACGACGCGCCCCGTCGCCCCATCGCGCACAATCGTCGGCGGCCCGCCGTCGGGAGTCACAATCGCCGGTACGCCGCTGGCCAGCGCTTCCAACACGACATTCCCGAACGTATCGGTGTGCGACGGAAAGACAAAAAGGTCCATATTCGCGTAGGCCGTCGAGAGCGCCTCGCCCTTCAGCACCCCGGTAAACTCCGCCCGCGGCAGCCGCTCGCGCAGCCGGCCCTCTTCGGCGCCGTGGCCCACAATCAGAAAGCGGAAGCTCCGGTGCCCCATCGCTTCCAGCTCTTCCTGCACCCGCGCCAGCAGCGCGACGTTCTTTTCCACCGAGAGCCGCCCCACAAATCCCAGCACATGATCCCGGTCCGCCCCGTCGCGCCTGCGCTTGGAGGGACGAAACAGTTCCGCGTCCACTCCCCGCGGCATCAGGTGGCAGGGCCGGCCCGTCGCCCGCTCCAACAGCCCGCACAGCTCCGGATTGGGCGCAAACAGCACTTGCGCCACCGAGTAGAACTTGGCCGCCGCGGCCATGGTCAGGTCTTCGATCTTTTGCCCCGTCGCCGCCGACTGCCGCTCCGGGAGCCAGCGCAGAAACCACTCCGACCGCCGGGCCAGGTATTCATGCACGTTGGTGTGCCAACTGGCCGCCAGCGGCAGCCCCAGGTGGTGCGACAGCCCCGCGCCCAGCATCCCCACCTCGCTGGGCCCCGTAATGTGGATCAAATCCGGCCTGAACCGCTCCAGCACATCGCCGATCAGCGGAATGTGGCGCAGAAACGCCGGGTCGAAGCGCAGGTCTTTTTCCAGAGCAAAGGAGAGAAAGCCGCGCGGCAGCTCCAGCGTCCAAACGTTCCCGTCTTCCGTGAGAGCCTGGCCGCGATCTCCCGCGCGCACGCACAGAAAAGGGAGATTCCGCCGCCGCGCAAAGGCCTCGAAGTGGCGGCTGGTGTGCGCCACCCCGTTGACCTCGTGAAACGAGTCGGGAAAGTAGGCCACCCGCGGCACGGTATCGTTCATAGTTTGAGCCTAAATCCCAAGCAGCCGTCTCCAGCCCGGCCCGGTCGATTCCCTTCTCAACCGTCGTTCTCTCCCAGCGCCAGCCGCAACTGGTGCGACTCGCTCCAGGCCATGCGCAACCCGCCCGACACCAGCCCCGCGCCCATCATCTGCACCGCGCCAATCAAAACACTCATCGCCCGCGGCGGCGCGCCATTGGGCCACAATTCGCTCAGTGGCCGGATCACGCCGTTCGAATCCGGATGATAAACGCGCTCGTCCCAGGTCCGCGATCCCTGCGGAAACTCCGGATAATGCCGGATGGCGTCGACCGTCGATTGCAGAATACGGTGCTTCCACGGCTCGGCGTATTGCGGCATGAACAGCATGTCGCTCTTCTTCTGCCGCCGAATCTCCTGCACAAACTCTGAAAAACTGGTCGCGTTGGTCAGATTGATGTTGGCGTTGGGTTCCACGCCGTGCCGGTCGCCGCCGGAGATCAGCAGCATGTTCCACTTCTCCGCCAGCCGCCGCACCGCGCGGTTTTCGTCCCAGTTGCGCAGCCCGTTCAGCTCCAGCGCGTGCAGGTAATTCCCGTTTTTCTGCAAAAACTCGCCCACCAGAAACTCGTGCTTCTCCTGGCCGATCAGGTAGAGGTCCCACAAGGGGTGGTTGAACACCACCAGCACGTTCGGCTCCTCATCGAGCGCCTTCAGAATCTCCGTCAGCCTTGCATCGCTGGGGTTGGCCGTGAAATCGGACAGCGTTTTCATCCACTCCGCGGCCCGGGCGCTGGGCAGGTTGTGCACCCCCAGGTGAAACGACTGCTCGCCGTACGGAGCGCTCCACTCCACCGAAACCGGAATCCGCCGCGCGCTGGGAACCGTGCGCAGCAGCATCGGCGCATTGATGTTGTCGTGGTCCGTGATCGAAACCATCGGCGCCAGGTCCAGCGTTTCAATCTGCCGGATCTCCAGGTCGAAGGCCAGTTTGGGGGTCATCGGCGGCGTCCAGTAGCTGGCCGCGTAGTTCAGCCGTATCCCATGAAACCGCTCCGACCGCTGTTCCAGCCGCGACAGCAGAGGACGAATCACCGGGTACTGGTTGCCCAGGTTGGCCAGAAAGTCCAGCGTCTCCTGCGACTGGTTGGTATGACTATGCAGCGAAACACCCGACCGAAAGCCTTCCGCCGCCTTCTTATCGCGCCAAAGGTACGAGATTGTCGAACAGGTCATATCTGCTCCTCAATTCCGCTTGCGATCTGGAATTTCTGGAGTCAGTATCCACCGTCGCCCATCAACGGAGGATGAACGTAAGGCGAATGCCGGTTCAATTCACAAAAGAATCCAGAAAGTTACCGGGAAACCTCTTGAATTCCAGAAAAAAACCGGTGTTCCGCCTTCACAATTTTCCGCCAGCCTGCCCGCGCCACATCACACTCCCACTCACACTCCCACTCACACTCCCACTCCCACTCCCACTCCCACTCACACTCACACTCCCACTCACACTCACACTCCCACTCACACTCACACTCCCACTCACACTCACACTCCCACTCACACTCTACTGCCCGTGATTCAGCAGCGTCTCCACCAATTCCAGCAGCCGGCCGGTTCCTCCCGGCAGCATCGAACTGCCCAGCGTCAAGAGCGGCAGCGCAATCGCCTCACCGAACTTCATATAGAAGCTTCCCTGCAGCTTGCGGTCGTCCCCGTCCACAATCCGCGAAAGAATCGGGTCCCGGTCCATCTCGCTGAAAATCTTGAAGAACGCGAAGGCGATCAGCACCAGCATCGCCATGCCCGCCGCCAAAAGCGGGGCGATGGGCACAAACGGATAAATCGCCACCCCCAGCGTCACCAGCGAAAACATGAAGGCCGCTGAAACCAGCAGTGTATGCAGCCGCGCCACCACCGTCTGGATGAACCCGATATAAATCAGGCACAGCAGCCGCTCGGCCACCTGTTGCCGCTCAGGAAGCTTCGCCAGTTCCTCGGCCTCGTCGCTGTACCGGCTTCCGTTCTCCTTGCACTGGCATGAGAGCGCCTGCACGAGAGCCGCCACGTTGGGGCTCAGGGGCCGCTCGGGCGCAGCGGGCAGCGGATGAAGCGCCAACTCGGCTGCCGCCGCCCCGGCCGCCGCCAGGTCGCGATACACCCGCTTCAGGTTCCATCGGTATTGCTTCCTGTCGATCGGTGAAAAATCGATCTTGCTGTAGCGCTTCACCACCGACTTCAGGCGCGCCGCCGGCACCCTGAATCCGGGCTCGTCTTCAAGAGCCAGCACGCAGTCGATCTGCAATCCCAATATGTTCCGGCGATCATTCAGCGACGTGCCCGTCATCGACCACAGGTTGCGCCAGTTGAAGTCGTGGATGGGCACAAAGCTGCGCTTGAACTTCTCCCGGTCCAGCGCCCGCAGCAACCCGCGCAACTCCCCCCACATCCCCACAAACTGCAGCACGTCCAGCAGCATCAGCGAGCTGATCACCGCGCACATGGCGCGCACCAGGCTGGTCAATCCGCTCGATTCCAGCGACGTGATCTGCACGAACGGCGGAAAGCGAAAATGCGCGTACAACATCGAAACCGCATACACGCCCCACGCGCCCCAAAGCCAGCCGGCCGCCCGCAGGCCCGGCAAGGGCTGCCCGATCGCCTGAACCATCTCCGCCCTGCGCTGCGAAATCCGCTCCTTGTTCGGAATCTCGGGCAGCTTCGGCGCCGCCTCAAACAGCGCTCCCCCATTGCCTCCCTGCGACGACCAAACCCATACCGCCAACAGAAAGAACATCCAGGTGGGCAGCAGTGAAAGCCCCGACTCCCAGTGCATCTCCCGGTAGGTGTTGAAAATGACGCCAATAGGACGCCCTGCGAAGGGGTCCCTGGCAAAGAATCCCGACGCGCAAAACCACACCGCCAGCACCCCGGCAGGCAAAAACGATAACACCATCCCCGCGGTCCACCTGTGCTTTTCGCCAAAGTCGGCCACGCTCACCGCCGACACGGCAATCGCCAACGGCGCCAGAACCGTCAGGATCTCGGCAAAGCGCCACCACATCAGCGCCTGCGGCGACGCCACGGCTGGAACCTCCACCGCCCAGGCCATCACCCGGAACGCGGCCCCGGTCACGGCCGCCGGAATGGTCACCTTCAACAGCCAGAACCGCCACTCCGGCAAGGGAGTAAAGCTCGACAGCACCACCCGGGTCAATGGATCGGCATAGCGGAAACAGGCGCAATAAATCGTTGTCAAAAGCGCCAGCAGGCCGAACAGGTCCTTCCAGCGGCGTCCGACGTTGAATTGCTGTGGAGTGGGGCCTGGCGCCCCTTCCCTCGGTTGGGAGCGATCGTGCCCGAAAAGCCCAAACGGCAGCGCCACCTGGAACACGCCCGGATTCTCCGGCGCCGCGCCCGGCTGCCCCTTGCCGCCCACTGGCTTGCCCTGAGCGGCGCTCGGTTGGCCCTTTGCCGCGGAGGCGTGGCCCGCAGCCGCAGCCGTCAGATCGGGCGGAAAGCCGCCAAACTGCCTCCCTGCGTCCTCTGAAACCGGCCACGTCGCATTGCTGCCCAGCGCCACCACGTACATCGGCGGCTGCTCGACGGGCGTCGCGCCCGGTTCCCAGTTCGGCGCGGCATACTCTGGATACCACCTGTGCCGCGGCGTCCCAGCCGAAGGACAGGGCTCCTCCGGCGTTCCCCCCGTGCAATGCGGCTGCTCAAACAAATCGATGGCCGCAAAATACGTTCCCTCCGACACGTCATCGGCAAAAATGTGCGACGTGTGATCCTCCCCGCTCCCCGTCCAGTCCGGCAGCCGCGGCAGCAGCGGGAAACTGTCCACCATCAGGTCCCCGCTGAACTGCGCCGTCGAGCCGCGCATGAAGATGCGCGTGCTCCCGATCACCGCCACGCGCACGCCGCTGTTGTGGGCATGGAGAAACTCGGTCAGAAAAAGCAGGTCCTCCTTGTTGGTCGCCGACACGATCACCGCCCGAATCCCGTGCGCCTTCACAAACTCCGAGATCCCGAACAGCACCGCCTCCTGGCTCGCCAGCGTCTCCTCGTCGCCGAAATGACGAATCGAGTCCCCCTCGTTCTGCTCGTTGCTCTTCAGGTTCAGAAAGCGCTTCCAGGGCTGTGCCGGGGCGTTCTGGTTCAGTATCCCCTGCTGCTCATATCCTTGCCGCAGGCTCGATATATCGCGCGGAAACCCCATCGTCCACAGACCCGTCAGGTTCTCCTGGCTGATGGTTTTCGACGCCTCCCCCTGGGACGATTGCGGCGGGGCTTGCGGCGCCGCGCCCGAAGCCTTCGTTGCCGCCTCGCTTGCCCCCTGTGTCGCCGCCTGCTCGGCCTCGATCCGCTGAGGCGCCACATCGTAGCCGTACGACGACTCGTTTTCACTCAGGGAGGCGATCGAGGAACGGTCGATGCCCAGCCCCGTCAACACTCTGACCGCCGCGCCGACCCAGTCCGCATTGTCGTGGAACGTGCTGCCGAAATCGACACGCGTCCCCGCCCCCAACTGCCGCGCAATCTCCCCCACCCCTTTCGCCGCCGCGTTCCCCCCGCTGACGCAGCCACTCCGAATCAGAACCTCCGCCGCCGGATTCTGCTGGTGCAGAAAGCTCACCACCGGCCCCAGCGAGGCAAACGACCCGCTGAAACTGGGCCCCAGAATCCGAATCGGCCCGGAGAACGGGATCTGGCTCAGCTTCAGAACCGCCCCCGCCGTCTCCACCTCCGGAAACGCGATCCCCTCGGTCGGCTTCTCGCTGATCAGAAACACCACCAGCCCCTGCGGATACGCGTCCTGGGCCGGCCCATTCTTCCGGAACAGCAGAATCCCCGGCGACTCGTTCTCCCGCTCCCTGGCGTGCTTCTCTTTCTTGTCGTCTTCGAATCCATCGCGCGGCTCATGCCGGTGCCACGGAATCCAGGCGCTGTCGAACAGGTAGCCCGACTCCTGAAGCCCGTCTTGCAGCGCCTCCACGTTGCCGTCGAACTCCGCCGCCAGGTGCGTCTCCACCGGATGCGGCACCGTCGCGAACAGAACCTGTAGCGCTACAGGGCCACTTCCAGCCCCGGCCTCGGCCTTTTCCAGAAACCCTTGCAGAAACCTCACCGGCTCCTCGGTCAAAGGCTCCACCTGGTGCTGCGGCGCGCCCTTCTTCGTCTCGTCCGCGGCGGCGCTCACATCGCCGGCCGGCGTCGGATGCACGGCAAAGGTGGACGCCACCACCATCGCAAACACAAGGGAATAGCGGTTCATCGCTCCACGACCTCCGTGAGCAACTTGGGACCGTGGGGAAACGGTCGCTGGATTTCTCGATCAATGGCGGATGAGGGAGGTTTCCCTTCGCCTTGGGAAAGTCTTTCCCGGAATGTTGCAAAGAATAATCGTGAATTCAATATTTAACAATCGAAAAATGTCACTCTACCGCGGCCAACTCCAAGCCCCGCGCGGCGCCGTCGCCGGGAATGCGACCCACTGCCGCAGCCGCCTCCCGCGTCGAATCCGGCGTCAGCCTCTGTCCACTGCTCCCTGTTCACTGTCCACTGCCTTCCCCGTCTCATCCATCCCGGTGGCGCAGGGCATCGTGAAAGGCAATCCACAGATTCAACAGCCCCAGCCCCGAAACCAGGCCGCGCACCGCCCCATTGGCCGCATAGACCGCCAGTGTGGGAAAGCGCAGAAACAAGGGGTTCTGGTCCCAGAACATGTGCGACCAGGGCGCATAGCAGATGGCCAGGCCGATATACATTCTCAGCATCACCCGCAGGAACAGCTCGGCCCGCTCCAGCCAGCGCGGAATCCGCTGCGGCCCGTGCCGATGCCCATGCGGCGCGGGCGGAGCCACGGGCACCGGGCCCGGCGCGAGCCCCGATGCGGACCCGGCCGCGGCCCCAGGCGATGAAGCCCGTTGCGCTGCGATGGAGGTCGATGTCATTTCCGGTTGTTGAGGCATTCTTGGTATTCGCCCGCGTCCCAATTCCCGCCGGCCCGCAGATCCGGCCCGGCAAACGTTCCGCCAGGGCGCGCGAAGAAAACGCCCGGCTCAGGGACGCCGTATTGCAACGGTAACACAGCGCGCCGCTCGGCGGGCACGGCTGCCGGAGCCTCATCGCGCGGCCCCCACCGCTCCCTTCGCCGCTCAGTGCCCCCCTTTCGGCTCCATCCTGCTCGACTCAATCCTGTACGTTCCGTAGTCGATGGCGAACACCGCGTTCCCCCCCACCCTGACCTTGGTCTCGCTCCGATTCTCCTGCGGCAGCCAGAAATCTCCCGTCTTCGCAAACGATTGCCGGATCAGCGTCCGCGCAATCCAGAACGAAGGATTCTTGGCCGGCTCCGCATCGATCTTCACCAGCGCGAACTCCGCCGCATCGACCCAGACCCTGCCCCTATAAAGGAACTTGCTTGGCGTGAGCGGTTCCACCTCCAGAACATACGCCGGCCGGCCGCCCAGATTCTCGCTCCCCACCAGCCGGAACCGGTAATTGGCCGCCGTCAGAGCCGTCGCCTCCTGCGCCTGCGAGGCTTCTTTCTCGCTGTCCACGGCCCGCTTCAGCACCTTCTCGCCCAGAACCTTTGAGCCGCTCTGCTTCACAATCCGAAAACTTTTCCCCGCCCGCGCGTCAAAGTTGACCTCCACGTCCATCTCCGCCGCCAGTTTCACCGCGTAGCCCCGGTACTCGACCTGGTAGTGGCGCACCGACTGGTAATGCTTCAGCGCCGAGGCCCGCGCCTGGTTGTGGCGCTGCATCTGGTCCACAATCTGCGCCGCCGTCAGCGCGGGCTGGGCCGCGCCCGGACCCTGTGGCCAGGCCGAGGCAGCCATCAGAAAAACCGCGGCCGCCGCGAAAAAATGCCGGTTGCAAGGCAAGAACATGCCAGATGATACCCCCAGTCCCCAATTCCCCGGCAACTCCGGCCCGAAGCTGCCCGCCTTGCTCCAGCTCCATTCCGGGTTATCCTGTCACCAACAGTATGATTCGACGGCTCCGATTCTCCGTCCTCACTTGCGGCTTCCTCGCCGCGCTGCTCATCCCGCTCCATTCCGCCGCCCAGGAGGACGCCAGCCACGTGCTTCCCTATCGCGACGAGAAACCCGTGCGCGCCTCGCACGGCATGGTGGTCAGCGTCCAACACCTGGCCTCCGACGCCGGCCTCGAAGTGCTGCGCGAGGGCGGAAACGCCGTCGACGCCGCCGTGGCCACCGGCTTTGCCCTGGCCGTCGTCCACCCCGCCGCCGGCAACCTGGGCGGCGGCGGATTTCTGCTCCTCCGCACCCACGACGGCAAAGCCACCTTCATCGACTTCCGCGAAAAAGCCCCCCTCAAGGCCACCGAAACCATGTACCAGGACGCCAAGGGCCAGCTCACCCCAGACGACCAGGCAAGAACCGGGGCCCCCGGAGAAAATCCTTCGTCGGCGGCATGGTCCAGTGTCGTCGGCTACCGCTCCATAGCCACCCCCGGCTCGGTCGCCGGGCTGGTCCACGCCGAGCGCAAGTACGGCAAGCTCGGCCTGCGCCGCGTCCTCGCCCCGGCCATCCAGCTCGCTGCCGATGGCTTTGAGCTCTCCGCCGAAGAGGCCCACGAACTCACCGACCCCGACCTTTCCCGCTTCCCCGACTCCAAACGCATCTTCCAGCGCGACGGCCGCCTCTACCAGGAGGGCGAAACCTTCAAGCAGCCCGAGCTGGCCCGCACCCTCCGTCGCATCGCCGCCGACCCCGACGACCTCTACCGCGGCAAAATGGCCCATGAGCTGGTCGACGACCTCAAAAAGGGCGGCTCCCTGCTCACCCTCGAAGACCTGGCCCGCTACACCGTCGTCGAGCGCGCGCCGGTCGTCGGCCTTTTCCACGACTACACCGTCCTCAGCGCCCCGCCCCCCTCCTCCGGCGGCATTGTCCTGCTCAGCGCCCTCAACATCCTCGAAGGCTACAACCTCGCCCGCCTCGGCGACCGCACCCCGCAGTCCATGCACCTGATCGTCGAGGCCTTTCGCCGCGCCTACATGGACCGCGCCGACTACCTCGGCGACCCGGACTATAACCCCATCCCCGTCGCCGAGCTGACCTCAAAAAAGTACGCCGGCGCCTGGCGCAACAGCATCCAGGCCGGCTTGGCCAGCCCCAGCGCCACCCTCCTCCGCCCCCAGGGCTTTCTGCCTCCCGCGCCCAAGACCGGCGGCCGGCGCGCCGAGTCTCCCGACACCACCCACTACTCGGTGGTCGATAGCGAGGGCAACGCCGTCGCCGTCACCACCACCCTCAACGACAGCTTCGGCTCCCGCGTCACCTCCGGCTCCCTCGGCTTCCTGCTCAACGACGAGATGGACGACTTCGCCGTCAAGCTCGGCGCGCCCAACATGTTCGGCCTCATCCAGGGCCCCGCCAACGCCATCGCCCCCGGCAAGCGCCCTTTGAGTTCCATGACCCCCACCATCGTCCTTGAAAACGGCCGCCTGCGCTTCGTCCTCGGCTCCCCCGGCGGCGCGCGCATCATCTCCACCGTCGCCAACATCCTGCTCTCCGCCACCGAGGGCGGCCTGAACATCCAGCAGGCCGTCGACGCGCCCCGCTTCCACCACCAATACGAGCCCGACACGCTTTACCTCGAACCCGGCTTCTCCCCTGAAGCGCTTGAGGGCCTCCGCGCCATGGGCTACAAGATCGACATCAAAGACGGCCACTGGTCCAACGGCGAATGCATCGCCGTGGATCCAAAAACCGGCCAACTGGAAGCCGGCCAGGACCACCGCAGCCACTACGGCAAAGCCGCCGGCTACTAGGGCCAGTTGGCACGACCAGTTCCGTGTCCCATCCTTCCCCCGCCTTTCTTGTCCAAGGGCTGGAAGACCGCTGACCTCCGCTGGCCGAACGGTGAAAAGGCGACGCCGACCCTTGAATTCGCTGGTTCTGTGTCCATTTCTTCAAAATTTGTCCGGAAAGAGACAGACACGCGGTTCCAATGAGGGCTATGGTTTCCTTGTGGGGTGTCAAACCCAGCAGACCACAAATGCTGATCCCCCGCCTTCGGCAAGGGCGCCCGATGGTCCCGCCGGAACCCTCGCCGACACACGCAAGAGCACTTCGCGAGAGCTTGTTGTTACGACCCTGATCTCACATTTTGAAGTCGTACGATTGTCTTGGTTAGGAAAGTCCACCCCAGGAGGCTCCTATGACTACCGCTCTCAAGCCTGGGTGGAGCAAACCCTCCACCATCCTCTTCGCTTCTGAGTTTCCCGCCAACGAAAAGGCCTTTTCCCTGGCCCTGGCTCAAACCGCCGAATTCGACGCCGAACTCATCCTCTTTCATGCCCACGACAGCCTGGACCTGCCCCCGGCGGACACCTCCGCCATGCGCTTGTACGAGTACGCCGCGGCCCGCGCCGAACGGCGCCGCCTTGAGCCGCTGGTGGACCGCGCCAAGGCCCTCGGCGTGCGCTGCAAAACCGTGGTCCGGCCCGGACCGGCGGGCGACGAAATCCTCGCCTTCCTGCACGAGCGGAGAATCGATCGCGTCATCATGGGCACCCACACTTCCGGCCGGACAGGCAAGGTGCTGGTGGGCTCGGTCGCCGAGGCCGTGCTGAGTGCGGCCAACGTGCCGGTCTGCATCGTCGGCCCCAACGTGGACCAGGACACCTCCACCAGTTCCGACGCCCGCAAGATTCTCTGCGATGTCAGCAGGCAGGAAACCCAGGGCGTGCTGGCCAACTTCTGCGCGGAAATGGCCTCCCGGCAAAACGCCAGCCTTATCCTGCAGCGGGTCATCCCGCCGCAGCGGCGCGCCGAGCTTCTTGCCGGCCGCACCATCGAGCAGGTTGAGGCCGAACTGCCTCCCCTGGTTTCACCGCGATTGAAGCGCAACCTGAAGGTGCGCTCGAAGGTCCTGGTGGGCGATCCGGCCGAGGAACTGCTGGTCCGCAGCAGAGCCGAGCAGGCCGATCTGATCGTGCTCGGTGCGCAGCCCGCCTCGCACTTCGCCCTGGTCAGCCGGGCCGCCACCGACTACAAGGTGCTGGCCTACGCGCATTGCCCGGTGGTCACGCTGTCGCCAGCCCTGCTGGCCGGATGCGGCGTCCCGGAGGAGGCGCGCCACCCCACAGAGAACTACCTGGCCGGTGTCTTCTAGGTGCCTGCCCATCGCACCGAGCCACGGGAGCTCGGCCCCTCTACCCAGGTGCCGCGATCTTTGACCGCTCCAAGCTGACCAATCCTCGAACCCCGTCCTCGCGCCTTTTTCTGGCGCAAGGACGGGAAGCCAGCCCCTCGGCCCGCGAAGGTTCTTTCACAGCTTCCGCCCGCAATAGCAGGGCGCTCCAGATATCGTCTTTTAAGACCTTGGGAAACCCTCAACCCTTCTCGCGCCGATCCCTTCTCGTCCAAACTCCCTCCGGACTGCATCGGGCCATACGTTTCCCAGCAAAATATTCCGGCTTTTCCTCCACAAATGGCCAAAACTGAACAGCCACCCGATTCCAGTTGGGCATAAATTCCAGAATGTGCGGTTCCCTATGCATCCGGCGAAGGATGCCACAGGGAATTGGGACGGCGGATCGTCCGCTGTTGCGCACTGGGCCCCCAACGCAACATTGACTCGCAGGGCTTGCGCGGTTCGTTCACTGCGGATTCCCGGCGACCTCCCCCGGAACACTACGAGTCTCATCCCCAGTAATGCGAAACTTGATTTACTCAAACGGGCCCGCGACACTCTGGTAGTCGGCGGGCTCGTATTTTTCTGCTTGACCTTCCCGGACTGCATCCGTCCCGCAACTCCCGCCTCAATCGTGAAGAATCACATTCAGAAGCGACTTGTGGACGTGGATGCCGCCGTTGTATTGAATGAATCCCAGCTTGCGAAAGCGGTTCATGAAGAAACTCACCCGGCTCCGCGTGGTCCCGATCATCTCCGCCAGGGTCTCCTGCGAGATCTTCGGAATCTTCGACTCCGACTCTCCCGGCTGGTCAAACTCCGCCATCAGCAGCAGGATTCGCGCCAGCCGCTTTTCGCTGGAATTGAACAACTGATCCACCAGGTCAGCCTGGGTGCGCATGCTGCGGGCCAGCAGAAACTTCAGAAACATATCGGAGAATACGTGCTCCTCGCGCAGCGCGCGGATCATCTCCCTCCGCTCAATCTTCAGCGCCGTGCAACTGGACATCGCCGTGGCCGTGGCCATGCGCAGCCCCGGAGTTTGCGCCATCGACTCCTCGCCCACAAAATCGCCGGCCGACAGCAGCGCGATGGTTGCCTCCTTGCCCGTCTCCGATATCACTGTGAGCTTTGCGCGTCCGCTTTGCAGATAGAAAACGCAATCTGCCGGGTCGCCCTGAGAAAAAAACGCCCGCTTGGCCTTCAATTGCACAATCCTCCGACCCAACCCGGCCTGCGCCAGGAAAATTGCCGGATCGAACCGAGCCTGCCTTAGATCGCTCATTCGAGTCCCCTGCTCCCCATCGCGATCCTGTCTGGGGTGTTTCCGTAAACTGCCCGAGTGACACCACCCTCCGCACCCAACGCTGGAGCGTTCTTGAATTGGAATCCATTCCAACCGTCGCTTGCTGAGATGCATTCGTGTGTTCTCTTTTGCTCACTTTTTCTCACTTGGCTTTCAGAACATCGAAACCTTTTTCCCTTTAGTAAAAATTTAGCTCGATTCATTTCCGCCCGCTTCCCGGTCCCTTCCCCCTCCGCCCCCTCTCCGCACCTGGTTGCGCAATACCCCGCGCAACGTAACTTGCCGCCAAAATGCGACAATAGAGCCAGCGTCCGGTTCACTTTACCCATCGTCCCGGCGCGGGGGAATCCTTGTGGCCAAGTTGCGAGTCCTGTCGACGCATCTGTTCCTGAGCCAGCGCCTGCACCCCGGGCTGCTGGAACTTGCGGCCAACTCCGGGGCCCACGCAGTCGAGATTTTCGCCGCCCGCCAGCATTTTGACTACACCAGCCGCGACCATGTCGCCGAGCTCGCCGCCTGGTTCCGCTCCCATTCCCTTCAAGCCTTTTCCATGCATGCGCCCCTCTTCCCCGACCGCGAAATGGGCCGCGCCGGCGCTCCGTCCGTCAATCTGCTGCATCCTGAAAAAACCCGCCGCATCAACGCCATGGACGAGATCAAGCGGGCCCTGGAAACCGCCGAGACCATTCCCTTCCGCCATCTTGTTCTGCATCTGGGTGAGCGCGGCGACGAGTGGTCACCCCGCGCCATGGAGTACGCCTTCACCGCCCTCGAACATCTCGGCGCATTTGCCCGCCCGCTGGGCGTGCGGCTGCTGGTCGAAAACCTGCCCGCAGAGATCGCTTCGCCCGAGCACCTGGTCAGCATTCTCGAAATCGCCCACCTGGACCAGGTCGGCGCCTGCCTCGACCTGGGCCATGCGCACATCTCCGTCGGCGTGGCCGATGCCATCTCCACCTTCGGCGGCCGCATCGTCTCCGTCCACACCCACGACAACCACGGCATCAAGGACGAGCACCTGTGGCCCGGCGACGGCTCCATCCAATGGCCGGCCACAATCCAGGCCCTCAACGCCCTGCCCGCGCCCCCCGCCATGGTCCTCGAAGTCAGCCACACCCTCGCTGGGCCCGCCGCCGATCTCCCCGCCCGAATCCGCCAGGCCTTCGAACTCCTCGACTGATTTGCATTCCAGTTGAATTTCACCGCCGCAGCCGCACCGGAATCACCGGGACCGGCGGCATTCCCACCCCCCGCGGACTGGGCCGCACCTCCACCTGAATCTGTTCCACCGCCGTCACCCCGTCACCCTTGGCTGTAACCGTCACCACCGCCACCCCGGTTCGCGCCATGGAGCTGGCCCGCAGCGTCAGCGTGGAGCTGCACTTGCCGGCGACCGGCGTCAGCGAACTGCTCTTCCACGCCGCCATCACCCCGGCCGGCAATCCCGACACGCTCAGGGTCACCGCACCCGTAAACCCGCCCGCCGTGCCCACGCTGAATACCACGGAGTCCGCCCCTCCGCGCACCACCTCAGCCAGCCTCTCGCCCGCCGTCAGCGTCAGACCCGGCGCCTCCGCCGCTACGCTCCCCGCACGCTCGCCCCAGTTGTTCACCAGCGCCGCCCCGTCCACCGAGCCCAGCCCGGTCGCCAGGTTATAGGCCTCCCCGCCGGCCGTAAACCCCGCCACTCCCGGAACCCCGTTGCCGCCCGAAGGCGTGGCATGAAACGGATTGCTCCTGGCCGTCAGCAGCGAGTACAGACCGGGGTTGGCGTTGCCCTGGCTCACCCCGCCCTGGGCTTCCACCACCAGCGCCATCACCCCGGCAAACGACGGCGCCGAGGCCGATGTCCCGGACACAATCCAGTACGCGCCGTTCTCGTAGATGATCGTCCCGTCGTGCGCGGCCGCCGTCATGGCCACGTCCGGAACAGCCCGCATCCCGTTCGCCGCCCCCGTTCCGCTCACCCCCTGCTGCCACACGGGCTGGGCATAGATCCGGCTCGCCCCGCCGCCCGAAGCCCATAGCTCCGTCCCCCCGTCCGCCCCGCTTTCGTTCCACACCGTCTCGGGAATGTACCCCACCGCCGACCCCTGGCTTGCGCCGTTCGACGCCGACCAGTACTCCGCCGCCTTCCCGCCCTCGTTGAACTCCGTCCCGCCCACGCAGGTCGAATAGGGCGAGCTGCACAGCCCGTTCACCCCCGCTTCCGACGACCTGGCCGAGGTCGCCGCCGTGCACCCCGCCGCGCCCGAATCGCCCGAAGCCACCAGCACCGTCATCCCCTGGCTCGCCGCCTGCTCCCACAGGCTCGAGTAAAACTCCAGCTCCGTCGCGCCCATCTCCTGCTCGCAACTGGCAAAGCTCTCGCTCACCACCTGCGCCAGCCTGTGGTTCACAATGTAGGCCGCCGCCAAATCCACCCCGTCCGTGGTCCCCGTCGAGGCCGCCGCCACCAGCTTTACCGCCGCGCCCTCGCCCACCGCGCCCGACCACTCCACATCCAGCGTCGCCTCGTCCTGGTCCCCTTCCACCAGACCCGGATCGGCGCCGTCCAGAACCACCGCGGGGTCCTGGGCCTTGAGCCCCGAAGCCGCGCGAAACGCTCGCACGTCGCCCACGTTGATGTTGCTCCGGCCCACAATCGCAATCGAGGCCCCGGCCCCGCTGCTCCCGCCCGCATACAGCGGATTCAGATCGTAAATCGCCGCATAATCGGCCGGATAAAGATAGTGCGCCCCGCCCATATTCCACTCCGGCCGGGCTTCCGGCAAACTGCCTCCCAGCGCCCGCCGCGACCGCAGCATCGAAGTCCGGCGAAAATCGTGCAGCGACACCACCCCGCCCACCACCCCGGCCAGCGCCTCGGGAATCTGCGGGTCTTCGCTGTTCGCAAGATGCACCGTTCCGCCTACCTGGTAGCGGTCCATGGCGGTGTGAAACGTCTCCTCAACCTGCCCCGCCGTCCCCGAAAACACCACCAGCCGCTGGCTGGCCGCAATCTCCTCCACCGTAAACCCATGCCCCCGCAGCCAGCCCGTGACCTTCCCCAGGTCTCCCGCGCTCACCCCAAACCGCGCCCCATATTCCTCCGCCGTCAGCCACCGGTGAAACTCCGCCGACTTGGGGTCCTGCTGCGCCTCGACCAGCGCATCGAGCGCCGCCTGCTGCCAGGCCGAGGGCCGCAGCAGCAGCACCATCCGGTCGAGCCGCGTCTGGGCCGTCGCCCCGCCCAGGTCAAACTCCGACCGGGCCTGCGGGTGCGTGTTGCCCGTGAGCGTCACCACCCGCGCCTCGTCGATTTGGTACCGAGCCGCCTGCGGCCGGGCACACCAGGGCATCACCGTGAGCGCCAGCGCTCCGGCCATCAACCAATTCAGTCCAGACAATTCAGGGTCTCCTGCCAAACAAGCAGAGGGGAAAATCGCGGTCAACCATCCATCGGTCTCCCGCAGTCTAAGCGATTGCTAATCTATCTCCAATGTAGGGCCGAATTCCCATAAACTTCAGCGGAATCCGCCAGATCCCCCCCCCGGCGCAATCACGAAAGTACTAGAGACTGCCTCAAAACAAGACACTTCCGCCCCTCACGCACGAAGATCCGCCTGGAACCGAGCTCACCGCCGGGCGCCCAAGAGCCTGCCCCAGGCCGGTCGAAGGATTCCGCTCCCGATACCTGGAAAGCTGGAGCCTCAAACCTGCGCGAGAGTGATGTATGATGATTGATGCGTGATGTTTATTCCGGAGGATGCTATGCGCACCACCCTCGCTATCGATGACGATGTTCTTGCTGCCGCCAGGGAAATGGCGGCCACCGAGCGAAAAAGCGTAGGCCAGGTCATCTCCTCCTTGGCTCGCCAGACATTGCTGCCCATCCCTTTGAGCCGCGCCACCCGCAACGGCGTGCCCTTGCTCGCAGTGCGTCCAGGCAGCCCGCCAGTGACTTCGGAGCTGGTCCGTCAACTCGAGGAAGAACTGCAGTGACCCGGTTCCTGCTGGATGTGAATGTGCTGATTGCGCTGATCGACCCGGCACACGTTCAGCATGACCGTGCGCATGAATGGTTCGCCACACAGGGCCAGCGTGCATGGGCCACCTGTCCGCTGACCGAGAATGGGGTTCTGCGCATTGTCGGTTCCGCGCGTTACCCGAATTCGCCCGGCCCCCCGGCGGCGGTTGCGGCGTTGATTGCGGGCTTCCTCGCCCAGGATAGCCATGAATTCTGGCCAGACGATGTCACCCTCTTCGATCCCCAACGCATCAACGGCCAGCGCCTGCTCCACTCCGGCCAGATAACCGACTCCTATTTGCTGGCGCTGGCCTCGGCTCACGGTGGAAAGCTAGCCACCTTCGACCGCCTTCTGGTGACCGACGCCGTCGTCAACGGTGCGCAGACCTTGCATCTGATCGGCTGAGCAGCTCCCAAAGAGCCCGAAAGCACGGACCACCCCTAATCCCTATTCCCTGCCTTCCCCTCTACTCCTCCACCCTCAAACTGGTCTCGCCCGTGGCCAGCGAGCTGCCGCCTACCCATATCTTGTAGGTCGTCGGCTCCACCGTGCGCTCCACCGCCGCGTTATAGAAGTTCAGCTCATCGAAGCCCAGCGGAAACTCGACGTGCTTCTGCTCGCCGGCCTCCAGCCTCACCCGGGCAAAGCCCTTCAACTCGCGCACCGGCTGCTCCACCGAGGCCGATGTGTTGCGGATGTAGAGCTGAACCACTTCGGTTCCCGCCACGCTGCCGGTATTCCTCACATCCACGCCCACCGTCGCCACCGGCTTGTGGCCGGAAGCCACGACTTCTCTCACCGCCACCTCGGCGGTGCTCACGGTGGGCTGCGAATAGCTGAAGCGGGTGTAGCTCAGCCCCCACCCGAAGGGATAGAGCGCCGCGTTGTCCTCGTCCATATAGCGCGACAGGAACTTCTCCTCGGCGGTCGCCGGCATGTGGCTCAGATCGCCGTGCGCCGGGCGTCCGGTGGGCAGTTGCGCATAGTAGAGCGGCTCCTGGCCCACGGCGCGGGGCAGGCTCACCGGCAGCTTGCCCGAGGGATTCACGTCGCCAAACAGCACGTCGACCAGCGCCGGGCCCGCCTCGATGCCCGGGCTCCAGATTTCCAGAATCGCGCTCACGTGCTGCGAAGCCCACTTCAGTTCCAGCGGACGCCCGGCCGCGACCACCAGAATCACCGGCTTGCCCGTAGCCACCACGGCTCCCAGCAGTTGCTGCTGCGCCCCCGTAAAGCCCAGGGTCGTCCGGCTGGAGGCCTCGCCTTCCATCCAGTTGGCGCTTTCACCCAGCACCAGAATGGCGACATCCGCCTTTTTTGCCGTCTCCACTGCCTCGGCAATGGTGGCCGCGTCGTCGGGGACGGGCGCATGGTCGTCTTCGGCGACCGGGCCGCTGAAGCTGACCCGCTTCAGCACGTTCGCGTCCTGGCCGGAGAGCAGACCGCAGCCCTCCGCATAAAGCAGCCGGTCGCCCAGCCGCTCGGCCAGAGCCTTTCTGGGCGTGACAACGAACTTGGGGTCGCCGGTCACGGCCCAGGCGCCCAGCAACTCCCGTTGCGAGTCGGCCATGGGGCCGATGAGCGCCACTTTCTTCGCCTTGGCGGTGAGCGGCAGCAGCGTTCCCACCCCCTCCACCGGATCGTTCTTCAGCAGCACAAACGTCTCGTCGGCCACCTGGCGGGCGGCGGCGCGTCGCTCCGCCGTGGCGTCGTAAGCGGGGCCGGCTTCCGTATACGGGTGGTCGAACAGGCCCAGCGCAAACTTCACGCGCAGCACGCGGCGCACCGCCTCGTCCACCACGCTCTCCGGGATCTTGCCTGCCGTCACCTGGCCCGCAATCGTGGTTCCGTAGAGGTTGCCTTCCATGTCCATGTCCACGCCGGCTTCCAGGGCCTTCCTCGCCACGGTGGCGCCGTCCGGGCCGATGGCGTGGTTCAGCAGTTCGGCCACCGCGCCCCAATCCGAGACCACAAACCCTTCAAAGCCCCACTCCTTGCGCAGAATCTGGGTCAGCAGGAAGGGGTTGGCGGTCGCCGGAACGCCGTTGATGGAGTTGAACGAGCTCATCACCGTCGCTGCTCCGGCCTCCACCGCCGCGCGATACGGTTCCAGGTAAACCTGGCGCAGCGTCAGCTCTCCCATGTCCACGGCGTTGTAGTCGCGCCCGGCAATGGCTGCGCCGTAGGCGGCAAAGTGCTTCACGCTCACCGCGGCCGAGTCCGGCTTGGAGAGATCGCCCTGCTGGTACCCCTTGACCCAGGCGCGGGCCATGGCCGAACCCAGGTAGGGGTCCTCGCCGCTGGACTCGATGATGCGACCCCAGCGCGGGTCGCGCGCAATGTCCACCATGGGCGAAAAGACCCAGGGAATGCCGTCGGCGCGGGCTTCTACCGCGCCAAAATGCGCCACCGTCTCGGCCGCCGCGGGGTCCCAGCTCGCCGCAACCGCCAGCGGGATCGGAAAGGTGGTCCGGTGACCGTGGATCACATCCTGGCCGAAAAGAATGGGAATGTGCAGCCGGGTCTTCTCCACCGCAATGTGCTGGTAGTGGTTGGTGGCTTCCTCGCCCACCACGTTCAGCATCGACCCCAGTTGCCCCTTGGCCACCAGCTCGTCGTAGCGCAGGTTGGAGGCGTTCGGACCGCTTGCGTACCCCGCCGAGTACTGCACCAGTTGCCCAACCTTTTCATCGAGCGTCATCTTTTTCAAGAGCGACTCGACACGCGCATTCAGTTCCTTCGAGGCCAACTGGGCATTGCGCGAAGGCCGGCTCTGGGCCGCGCCGGTGAGCATGCCAAAACCGGACATCGCCAGCAACGCAAACGCAAAGAGATTCCGTAGAGAACGCGAGGCAGTATTCATGCGCTTTCAATCATAAACCGGTTCAATAAAGGCTGCCGTCCATTTTTGTCGCGCCTTTTCCTGCCCCCGTCCGGCGCATGGCCGGCCGCCGGGCGCTCCAGGTCTCGAGTCTGAGACCTGGGAAACCACGAACCCCACTCGTCGGCGCGTCAAATGGCCGCGTCTTCACACCATTGACTCACTCGACTCTGCCAGAGCAACGACGGCGCGCGACTTCAGTCGCGCTGGGCGGCATTTTCCCCGCTTAGCTCGCCGTAGCCCGGCCCCGGCCGCCTTTCTTGCTCTCGTAAAGCAGCTCGTCGGCCCGCTTCACCAGCGACCGGAACGAGTCCCCGGGCAGGATGAGCGTCCCCCCCACCGAAATCGAAGTTGAAATGAACTTGCCGTCGCTGCCCGGAATGGCAATCCGCGCCACCTTGATCACACAGCGCTCGGAGAGTTCCTGCAGAGTCTCCTGGTTCACTTCCCGCACAATCGCCAAAAACTCGTCGCCGCCCCACCGCCCCACGGTATCGGTGGGCCGCAGCGTGCTCACCAGGGCCTTCGCCACCCGCCTCAACGCATCGTCCCCGACCCCGTGCCCAAAGCTGTCGTTGATGTCCTTGAAGTGGTCCAGGTCGATCATCAGCAGCCCGAAGGGAACCCTGGTGATCTGAAACTCCCGCACCGCCGTATGCAGCGCCATGGCCAGAAAGCGGCGGTTCCGCGTCTGCGTCAGTGGATCGACAAACGCCAGCCGTTCCATGGCTTCGGCCTTGCGGCTCGCATCGTGACGCGCCGAGTCGTCCTTGAGGATCTCCACCACCCCGGCAATCGAGCCGTCCGCCGCGCGAATCGGCTCCACCCGGAAGGACACCGGAACGCGCCGTCCCTGCTTGTGGCGCAGGAAAACCTGCGCCTCCCGGGTCTCGCCGTCCTTCATGCACTCGGCCAGAATGCAGCCCGGCTGGCACAGCTTTTTGCCCATGGAGCCAATCGGGCAAACTCCCCGCTCCTCGCAGGTGCGGCCGGTAATCTCCTGCGCCTTGTATCCGGTCATTCGAAAGGCTGCTTCATTGCAGTACAGAAAACGCAGGTTCCGGTCCGCAATGTAGACGCCATCGCTCATCTGATCCAGCAGCTTCTTATAGAGTTCCGGGTCGGTAGGAACGATGGGAAGGCCGAAATCATGGGGTAAGAGATGAGACTTTGCGCCGCCTGTTTCGTTCTGCACGGTGTCTACTCCATCTGGGGAAGAATGAGTCCATGTGTCGGAGCAAGATGTTGGTCGGTTAGATGCGCTCGCTCGGGGCCCGGGTGGCTCGCCTGGAGCCATTACTTTAGTTTCCCCGGCCGCACGGCATTTTGCCGTTCGGACCAAAGGACGGGCTGAGGTGACTGCAAACGACGCCGTCGATCACAACAGGTCGATCGCGGCAGGCTGATCGCGGCGTGGTCACATCTCGGCGAGGTTGTCTCCAGGTTTGGGAGAGGCGGCCTTGTCAGGCCACGAACTTTAGCAAGTCCCTGCTGCAAAGTCAAGACACCGGGGTACCCCGCTCAAGTCGTCGCCGCCTCCAGCCCGAAGACCGCACTCCGCTTTCCCGCCCTCCGCAAACACCCCTCGCCCAACACCGCGCGGATGCTCTACTCTTGCCTGAGACTCGTATGACTCGGTTTGCCAAACACTTCCGCAACGCAATCTGGCTGGCCCTTGACCACGATGTGCTCAACACCGCCAAGGCCGCCGCCTACTCCGGGATGCTGATGATGTTCCCCGCCCTGGTCGTCCTCACCACGCTGCTGGCCCAGGTGCCCGAAGGAACCTCCCTGGTGGGCGAGGTGCGCGCCACCTTTGAGCAGTTTCTGCCTGCCGACTCCATGGCCCTGCTGCAGACCTCGCTTGAAACCCGCCGCATCCACTCCGTGCAGCTCATCTTCTCCGCCGCCAGCCTCTCGGCCTTCGCCGGACTCGGCCTCATGCTCTCCTTGATGGAGGGCTTTCGCCGCGCCTACCGCCTGCCGCGTGGCGATTGGGGCTTCTGGCAGCGGCGCATCCGGGCCTTCCTGCTGGTCCCCATCGTCCTGGTCCCGCTCTCGCTCGCCACCCTGGTGCTGGTCTTCGGCCGCCAGATCGAGGGCTGGATGATCGACAACGCCGGCCACGAAATGCGCCAGATGGTGCTCGTCTTCTGGCGCCTGGCGCGCTGGGCCGTCGCCCTGGTCACCAGCGTCACCGTGCTCGGCGCCCTCTACCACTTCGGCACCCGCCGCAAAGAGCATTGGATCTGGGTCGGCGCCGGCGCCATCGCCGCCACCCTGGTCTGGTTCCCCGCCACCCTGGCCTTCGGCTGGTATGTCACCCGCATCGCCGATTACTCCATGTTCTACGGCTCCTTTGGCGCCGGAATCGCCACCCTGGTCTGGCTCTACATCACCGCCTTCAGCGCCCTCCTCGGCGCCGAGCTGAACGGCGTCCTCTTCCGCGAGCGCCGGTTGCGCGCTTCCGCTTTGGCCGACGCCGATGCAGATGCCGAGCCCAATCCTCTGTGACCGCTCTCACCGACCATTGCGCATCAATCGATGCAAGCTGCATAAGGGAGCCTGTGGGTCTAGTCCCGTGTACAATGAAACGGGCCGTATTCCAGCAACTTCCTCTACACAATTCAAGCCCCCTCTGGAGTGACCTCGATGTCGTTTGAACTCAGCCTGACCGATGAACCATCGCAACGCCGCGCCAAAATCGTAGCCACCCTGGGCCCGGCTTCCAATACCGAGCCCGTGTTCCGAAAGCTGGTCAAGGCCGGTGTCGATGTGGTGCGTCTGAACTTCTCTCACGGCACCCACGAGGAGAAGCTGGCCTTGATCCAGATGATCCGCAAGGTCAGCCGCGAAGAGCGCAAACCGCTCTGTATCATGGCCGACCTGCAAGGGCCCAAGATCCGCACCTCCAAGCTCAAGGACCACCAGGCCGTGCTGCTCAAGGCCGGCGGACGCCTCACCATTACCCCCCGCGAAGTCCAGGGCACCGCCCTCATGGTCGGCACCACCTTCAAAACCCTGGCTGAAAACGTCGAACAGGGCTCGCGCATCCTGCTCTCCGACGGCCTCATCGAACTCCGCGTCCACGAAGTCCTCGGCGAGGACGTGGTCTGCGAGATCGTCAACGGCGGCATGCTCGGCGAAAACAAGGGCATCAACCTCCCCGGCATTCCCGTCCGTGTCCCCTCCCTCACCGAAAAGGACGCCGAGGACCTGGAATTCGCCCTCAAGAGCGGCGCCGACGCCATCGCCGTCTCCTTCGTCCGCACCGCCGAGGACGTCCGCCTGGTCCGCAACCGCGTCGCCGCCCTGGGCTTTGAAACCTGGATCATCGCCAAGCTCGAAAAACCCCAGGCCATCGAGCAGTTGGACGGTATCCTCACCGCCGCCGACGGCATCATGGTGGCCCGCGGAGACCTCGGCGTCGAAGTCCCGCCCGAGAAGGTCCCCGCCATCCAGAAGCACATCATCCGCCGCGCCTCCGAGTTCCGCAAGCCGGTCATCACCGCCACCCAGATGCTGGAGTCGATGATCGAGAACCCCCGCCCCACCCGCGCCGAGGTTTCCGACGTCGCCAATGCGGTCTACGACGGCACCGACGCCGTCATGCTCTCCGGCGAGTCCGCCGTCGGCAAGTACCCCGTCGAAACCGTCTCCATGATGGCCCGCATCGTCGCCGATGCCGAGCGCCACATCAAGGAGCAGAACTACTCCGAGACCCGCGAGCGCGGCGTTCACCTCTCCATCGCCGAAACCATCTGCGAAGCCACCGCCCACGCCGCCGACGACCTCGACCTGCGCGGCATCGCCCTGTTCACCGAGTCCGGCGTCACCGCCCGGCAGCTCTCCAAGTACCACCCCACCTCGCCCATCTTCGCCCTCTCCCCGGTCGACGTCACTATCAACCGCCTCAACCTGCTGTGGGGCACCACCCCCATCCGCTGCCCCAAGGTCAACACCACCGAGGCCCTGGTCGACGTCGCCGAAAGCCTGCTCGAACAGGGCGGCTTCGTCCGCCCCCGCGAGGTCATCGCCATCGTCGCCGGAACCCGCACCAAGTCCGGCTCCACCAACTTCCTCCGCCTCCACGTCATGGGCGAGCACAACCTCGAAGGCGTCCGCTTCTTCGCTCCCAAGGAAGAGGAAGTCATCCCCGACCCCACCCCCGAGGCCCTGGCCGAGATCAAGCCCCGGCGTCTGGCTCCCAGGCCCCCCAAGGCCCCCGCAAACAAGAAGTAGCCAGCCTTCGGCAACGCACGCAAACGCGCCGCTCCCCGCCGGGAGCGGCGCTTTTGCTTGCGTGGGACGGCCGCGGCTGGCGGCCCACCCCTTCCACTGTTTCCCTCTTCCCCCAAGCCACAGATTCCGGCCCGCCCCCGAAGCGCGCTGGAACCAGGGAAGC